>Ga0102886_1000922_pt1 | contig 12493 bp, 10 predicted proteins | sample Colrivmet1550A02_FD_84499 | JGI IMG/M metagenome (GOLD analysis project Ga0102886, IMG submission 84499) | Estuarine microbial communities from the Columbia River estuary - metaG 1550A-02 | ecosystem: Environmental > Aquatic > Marine > Intertidal zone > Estuary | place: USA: Columbia River... | reverse complement strand
CGAAGGTGTTTTTGGAATGCGAGGAGAGCAAGGGAAGCTAAAAGAAATTGCAGCTCTTAAAGACAAATTCAATTTTAGATTTTTAGTTGATGATGCACACGGCTTTGGAACCTTGGGAAAAACAGGTGCTGGCGCAGGAGAGGAGCAAGGAGTTCAAGATGAAATAGATGTGTATTTTGCAACTTTTGCCAAATCTATGGCAAGTACAGGTGCTTTTATTGCTGCTGATAAAGAAATTATAGATTATTTAAAATATAACTTACGTTCACAGATGTTTGCGAAATCTTTACAAATGCAATTGGTAAAAGGCGCTTTAAAACGTTTAGATATGCTTCGAACCATGCCTGAACTTAAAGAAAATCTTTGGAAAATTGTAACGGCATTGCAATCTGGACTTCGAGAAAGAGGGTTCGATTTAGGAACGACTCAAAGTTGTGTAACTCCCGTTTACTTAAAAGGAAGTATTCCTGAAGCGATGGCCTTGGTAAAAGATCTTCGAGAAAATCATGGGGTCTTCTGTTCAATAGTAGTGTATCCTGTAATTCCTAAAGGACTCATTTTGCTGAGGTTGATTCCAACGTCTATGCATACGCTTGTTGATGTCGATGAAACCTTAAAAGCATTTTCTGTGATACGTGAGCGCTTAGAAAAAGGAGTTTATAAGCGTCTTTCTGCTTCTGTAGCAGCCGCAATGGGGGAGTAATACTCTACAGCTCTTTTCTATAGGTACAACGTTTTTTAATCAATACAGGATTAAAATTTCGCCATAATTTTTGGATAGCTAAATTGTTTGCCAACTCTGGAGTTCTTCTACATTCTATAATATCTTTTTCTTTGAAGGTTCTATGAAATGCACTAAAAATAATGGAATGAACCCCTTTTTTTTGGTATTCTGGATGAACACCAATTAAATAAAAATTCACTTTTTTTGACTTCTTAGCTTTTAGAATACGAAAAATTCCAAGTGGAAATAATTTACCTTTAATTTTTTGTAATGCTTCCGAAAAAGAAGGCATTACAACTCCAAAAGCTACCAACTCATCGACCTCATTTACCACAAATTTAATGTATTCAGGATTGATAAAATTTAAAAATTTCTTCTTCAAAAAGGCTTTTTGAATGTCTGTAATTTCTACAAATGAAGATAAAGAAGCATAACTTTGATTAAATAAATCAAACATTTTATCTGCATAGGGCATTAGGTCTTTAGTTTTATTAAAATCTAATGCTCTTAATTTATAACGTTTTTTGATAACCTCTTCAAGTCGGTTAGAATCGGCGATTAAAATATCGCTAAACTTATGCTTGTGTTCTACATATTCTTTTTCAATTTTAAAATTTAAATGATTCAAATGATCTACATAATAAGGGTAATTATACCAAGAAACCATGGTGCCAATTTCGTTATAGCCATAAGTGAGAACGCCTACTTTATCTAAGTTAGAAAAGCCAATAGGGCCTTCCATATAGTTTAAATCATGTGATTTCCCAATGGCTTTTACCTTGTCTAATAAAGCCTTAGTGACTTCGATATCGTCAATCATGTCCATCCATCCAAACCGTATTTTATTGCTGCCTTTTTCAACGACTTCTAGCCAATTAATAATGGCTGCAATTCGACCTACAATTTCCCCATTTTTGTAAGCAAGAAAAAGCTGTACATCCGCATTTAGAAGTACAGGGTTTGTGTTTTTATTAAATACTTTGATTTCTTCGCTAATAATTGGTGGAACCCAATACTTAGAATTTTTGTAGAGTGAAAAAGGAAATTTTACAAATTGTTTTATCTCTTTTTTTAATACCGCTTCTTTAATGGTTATCATGCTGTTTTAGTCCTCATCAAAGTTAGTGTTCTTTTTCTTTTTTCTTTTGTCTACACTTTTATATCTGGGTTTTCTTTCGTCTAGTTTTTTAGCGGAAGTTTCATTGTCGTCTTTGATTTTGTCTTTGTGTCGATCCAATCGATACGATGCTCCAAAATTTAGACTTAAAACAGAAGGCGTATTTTTAGTATTGAATGTGAGAGCCGTGTCTAGTTGTAAGTTCTTATTCAACAAATATCCACCTCCAAAACGAAATAAATTATCTGCATAGAAATCACTTTTTATTCCTTGAGTTTCTCCAAAAACCACCCATTTTGGATTAAATGAATGTGTTAGCGTTAGAATGTAATGAAAATCTGTTTGGTCACTTCCAATCCGATCTAACATGAAATTTGTGATAAACACCCATCCTCCATAAAAATTATTCTGAGTGATGACAACACCTCGGTAACTAAGTCCTTCAACAGTTGCTGCTGTGTATGGATTGTCTTTGGTGTCATAATTTACCCCAGCAGCTACAGAAACAGCAGGTATCAAACTACTCCATTTGAAACCTCTATTGGCGTGATAACTGTATAGATTTGGCTTATCTTCTTTGTTTTTATTGGGGTCGTAAACTAAATACTTTGCTCCACTGTTGAGGTTCTTAAAGTTTGCTCGGTCATTTTCTACATCCACAACGGATGAATAGGTTTGCGTGTCTTTTCGAAACGTTCCTTGAATATTAAATTCTAGAGCTTCCTTCCAAAATCCATAATGGGCCGCAAAATCAACCCCATATCCAGAGACTTTATATTTTGGATACAACTCCCTTTTTTCCTTAATGATATATGGTCCGACTTCAAACTGAAACACTTTGGTGCCTACAGAAAATGCGCTTTGTGATGCGCCTGGTCGATTCGAATTTATAACATCGGTATATTGTGCTTTTGCTGTGTTGCAAATGCAAAATAAGGCTATACTAGTAATGGACTTGGATAGAGTTTTCATTTAAAAAGACTTTTATCAAACCTACATATTTTTTTTATACTTTTAATTGATTGCTCCTTTTTTCTTGTAGGCGCAATCATTTCATATAATAGTTTATGTAATATAAATAAGAATTGTATTTTTGAAAAAATAATCTACCGATGTTACAAACTGCGTCTATTATTGGATTGCTAAAAACGCTTCTAATTTTTGTTTTGGTCTATTCCATTTTCAAATATCTAATGCGTCTATTCGCGCCACTTATAATGAAATCGATTGCAAAAAAAGCAGAAGCCCATTTTAGAAATCAATCTGCTCCAAAACCTCCGACTCAAAAGGAAGGCGAAATTAGTATTGACAAAATGCCAAGTTCTAAATCCTCAAATAATGATGTTGGAGAGTACGTCGATTATGAAGAAGTTGAATAAATAACAGTGTGTATGAACCTTAGCTTAAAACAATTTGGCACCCATTTTTTAGTGATTTTAGGGTTCGTTCTTGTGGCTGTTTTATATTTCAATCCTGTTCTGAAAGGTCAAAAAATATATCAAAGTGATATTGTTCAATACACTGGAATGGCCAAACAGCAAATCGATTTTCGAAAAACTTACGATGCTGAATCCTATTGGACCAATAGTGCTTTTGGAGGTATGCCAACATATCAACTCGGCGCCAAATACCCACATAATTACATTAAAAAACTTGATTTAGCACTCCGTTTTTTACCTCGTCCAGCTGATTATCTCTTTTTGTATCTGTTAGGGTTTTACATCTTATTATTGGTTTTAAAAGTTGATTATAAAATTGCTGTACTAGGTGCCCTCGCATTTGGGTTTTCTACCTATTTAATTATTATTTTAGGGGTTGGACATAATTCTAAAGCCCATGCCATCGCCTACATGCCGCTAGTACTGTCTGGGATTATTTTAACCTTTCAAAAACGCTATTATTTAGGGTTTTCACTGACAGCTATTGCATCTGGTTTAGAGCTTGTTACCAACCACCCTCAAATGACTTACTACTTAGGGTATTTAATTTTAATTTTAGGATTCTCATATTTAATTCAAGCGGTTAAAACAAAAGAACTTCCTTCTTTTTTCAAAGCATCTTCCATTCTCTTACTGGCTGCTGTTTTATCCTTTGGGATGAACGCGACCAATTTGATGGCTACTAGCGAATATGCCAATGAAAGTACACGTGGTAAAAGTGAATTAACCATCAATTCTGATGGCAGTGCTAAAGAACAAACCACAGGTTTGGAAAGAGCCTATATTACGCAATTTAGTTATGGAAAATTAGAAACATTTAATCTGTTTATCCCTCGATTTATGGGTGGGGGTAACAGAGAAGATGTTGGGAAAGACTCTGAAACCTACAAAGCCTTCCGTACTTTGGGAGCGACGCCTTTACAAGCACTTCAAGAATCTCAACAAGCACCGATGTATTGGGGTGATCAACCTATTGTGGAAGCGCCTGCTTATTTAGGTGCCGTAGTTGTTTTTCTCTTTGTATTGGCTTTGTTTCTTTACCACGGCCGATTCAAATGGTGGTTGATAGTAGGTGTGTTAATATCCTTACTACTATCCTATGGGAAAAACCTGTCGTTTTTAACCGACTTTTTTATTGACTATATACCACTATATAATAAATTTAGAGCCGTAAGTTCCATTCAAGTCGTTCTAGAACTGTGTGTTCCCTTGTTAGCGACTCTAGGACTGCGACAATTATTTCACAAAGACCTTAGCGTAGAAGTGAAATTAGAGGCCTTAAAAAAATCGTTGAGTATAGTCGCTGGACTAACAGTGGTGTTTTTGGTTTTTAAGAATAGTTTGTTTGATTTCGTTGGATCGACTGATGGTCAATTTAAAGAATATTATGGCGCCTCTTTTGTTGATGCTTTACGATCAGATCGAAGTACCATTTTTACGGCTGATTCAATAAGAACTTTGTTATTTGTTTTAGCTGTAGGAGCTTTGATTTTCTCCTACCTCAAACAAAAAATAGCTCTAAATACGACGATTATTATTTTAGGTGTAATTCTTGTTTTTGATTTGGTAGGAGTGGACCGTCGCTATGTGAATAACGATAATTTCGTTTCAGCTATTAAAGTAGACCGCCCTTATCAGGCAAGTACGATTGATAAAGAAATATTAAAAGACACTTCAAATTTTAGAGTCTTTGATATGTCGGACAATTCTACTAAATCATCTTATTTTCATAATTCAATAGGAGGATATCATGCTGCAAAATTACAACGCTTTAAAGCCTTGCAAGAATTTCATATAGATAAAAATAACTTTGAAGTTTTGAATATGCTCAATACCAAGTACATCATTTATCAAAATAAAGAAGGAAATGTGGTATATTTTGAAAATGAAAAAGCAAATGGAAATGCTTGGTTTATAAACGATATTGAAACCTTTGAAACTGCTGATGAAGAAATTTTAGCTTTAGATAAAATAAACACAAAAACAACTGCAACAGCCAATGCTTTAGATTTAAAATTCAAACGTTTTGTAAAAGATTCTACCGCTTCGATCCAATTAGTGAATTATAAACTCAATCATTTGGTATATGAAACCAATAACACTGAAGATGGGTTTGCTGTATTTTCGGAGACGTATTACAAAAAGGGTTGGGACGTCACTATTGATGGTATTCAGGTAGACCATTACAATGTAAATTATGTACTTCGCGGACTAGAAATTCCGAAAGGGAGACATACGGTAGTATTTAAATTTAATCCAACTGTTGTTGCAACAGGTTCTAAAATTGCTTTGGCAAGCACTGTTTTGTTGGTGTTGCTAATTCTAGGTCAAGGACTTCTAATTTATAGAAAATCATTGTGAAAAAGGTACTCATCATTACGTATTATTGGCCGCCTGCTGGAGGCCCTGGCGTTCAACGGTGGTTGAAGTTTGTGAAATATTTACCTGACTTTGGTATAGAACCAATTGTGTATTGCCCTGATAACCCCAATTATCCCATAACAGATACTTCATTAATGTCGGATGTTAGTTCCGATTTAACGGTACTAAAAACTCCCATTCGTGAACCTTATAAATTGGCGCAGTTATTTTCTAAATCTAAAACATCGAATCTTTCTAAAGGGCTTATTTCAAATCATAATAAACAATCAATTCTAGAAAAACTACTCCTTTTTATTAGAGGTAATTTTTTCATCCCCGATGCACGCATATCTTGGGTGCGCCCTTCGGTTTCGTTTTTGTCTGATTATGTTTCAATAAATCAAATTGATACCATTATTACTACAGGACCACCCCATAGTTTACATTTGATTGGACTGCAATTAAAACAAAAACATGCCATTAAATGGATCGCTGATTTTAGAGATCCCTGGACGCAAATAGGCTATCACAAAAAACTAAAGTTAAGCTCTTTTGCACAAAAAAAACATAAAAAATTAGAAACTGAAGTACTTCAATCAGCAGATGAATTATTAGTAACCAGCCAAAAAACAAAAACAATTTTTTTAGAACTAACAACCAACCCAATAACGGTTCTCACAAATGGGTTTGATTTTGAAATATCCAGTGACATTACATTAGATTCTAAGTTTACATTATCTCATATTGGATCTTTACTAGAAGGTCGAAACCCTTCTGTTTTATGGGGAGTTTTAGCAGGTCTCATAAAAGAATCTGAAGATTTTGCTGTCGCATTTCAACTGAACTTAATTGGATCTATCAGCACAGAAGTCATGGATACCATTCTGGGTTATGGACTTGAAAATCACATCCATAATATCGGTTATTTGTCCCATAACGAAGTTTTAGAATATCAAAAAAAATCGCAGTTGCTATTGCTTATTGAAGAAGATTCAAAAGAAACGGAATATATCATTCCTGGGAAATTATATGAGTATATGGCGTCTAAACGTCCAATAATTGCCATTGGCCCTGATTCTTCTGATGTAGAAGTAATTTTAAAACAAACAAAATCTGGGACTTATTTTAGATATAATGAAGCAACGACACTTCGGACTCTTTTAGTGAAGCATTTTGAGGCTTATAAAACTGAGCAATTAAAAGTGGATTCAAAAGGGTTAGAAGCTTACAGTCGTAAATCATTGACCCAACAATTGGCTCACAAACTTTTGAATTAAATAAAAAAACTCCACAGTGATGTGGGATATTCAACTGCGGAGTTTTTAACTAATTAAACTATTATTTTCTTCGCCTTATGGACGTTTTCTTTCCATGAACTTTAGCCGTTCTTTGGGCAATTGCTCTTGAATTTCTTGAGACCGACTCGTTGCGTTTCACTTGATTAGACGTATTCGTTTGAATCCTCTGATTAGTACTTGCAGCTCTGTTATTGGATCGATTTGTTGTTGATCTTGATGTTTGACGGTTATTTGTATTCGTCGTGTTGTTGATCGATTTTCTTGTATCTCGTTTCGTTTTATAGCGGTCACTATGATTCGATCGGGAATTTGCCACCCTATTTTGACCCTGTCGATTTCTATATACAATGGGACGTCGATTGTTTCTGTACGGTCTTTTGTAATGATATCTGATAGGAGTATAATATCTTCTGTATGGTATCTTGAAAATCACGCAATACTGAACATTTGGAATGCTATAATAAGAATTCCATTTGCTAGGTGTGTAGTAGCGGTGTTGACGATTCACATAGCCATTACAGCGTGAGTTGTTATAGCGATCATAATTAATTCGCATGTTACCAATCCAAGCCACACGACCTCTATAATCATAATTTACATGCACGTTACCTGCTTGGTTGATTCGCCCATAATAATCATAATATACAGGTGTGTTTTCAATTTGAATAACCGCTCCATAATTATCGTATTGAACATAAGCACTGTAATCGTATCCTGTATTGAAACTGATATTTATACCATTATGATTTGAATATTGAATAAAATTTTGACGTTGTCTTAGTACATTAAAATCAAATTGTCCATCTTTAAAAATAGCGAATTCAATTCCTTGTTCATTAAATACGAAAGAATTATCATTTCTTGTATGATTCGGGAATGTAAATGCAGATACAGATCCGAATAAAGAGATACTAACAAGGGCTAAAAATAATTTTTTCATAATACAAAGTTTTAAAAATTAAATACAACTTTATATTACCAAACAGTATGCCAAGAATCACAATTACGGTCTATACAATTGGTTATCAATTAAATAAATATTAAAAAAGGATTAGTTTAATTTGATTTTAAGAAAATCAGCAGTTGAAGATATTTTAGACTTAGTGATAAATTCTGGGGTTCCTTCAGCTAATAAATAGCCTCCATTGAGACCTCCTTCAGGTCCTAAGTCAATCACATGGTCTGCACATTTAATAAGATCTAGATTATGTTCTACCACTAATATAGAATGGCCTTTATCAATCAAAGCATTAAAAGATTTGAGTAGTTTTTTAATGTCATGAAAATGAAGCCCAGTTGTGGGTTCATCAAAAATAAATAACCCCGTTTCTGCTTTCGAACCTTTTCCTAAGAAAGAGGCCAATTTAATACGCTGTGCTTCACCTCCAGAGAGTGTTGAAGAGCTTTGCCCAAGTGTAACATAACCAAGCCCTACGTCTTGAAGTGGCTGTAGTTTTGTTTTGATTTTAGTCACATTGTGTGTTTCAAAAAAGGCAATCGCGTCATCAATGGTCATATTTAAAACATCATCAATTGTTTTACCATTGAATTTAATTTCCAACACTTGTTTTTTAAAGCGCTTTCCATCACAGTTATCACAAAGCAATTGAACGTCTGCCATAAATTGCATTTCAATAGTGACACTTCCTTCGCCTTTACAAGTATCACAACGGCCTCCATCAACATTAAATGAAAAATGTTTGGGTTGGTAATTTCTTAAAACGCTTAACTTTTGCTTTGCGAATAACGCACGAATATCATCATAGGCTTTAATGTAAGTCACAGGGTTGGAGCGCGAAGAACGCCCAATTGGGTTTTGATCTACAAATTCGATAAACTTTACGGTACTAAAATTACCTTCAATACTTGTGAATTCGCCGGCCTTTTCGCCATACCCCTCAATAGATTTAAGCAACGCAGGATACACGATTCGTTTAACAAGCGTACTTTTACCACTCCCGGATACGCCCGTCACAACCGTGAGCATGTTTAATGGAATTGTTACATCAATATTTTTTAAATTATGTTCTCGTGCGCCTTTTATGATGATGCTGTACTTGGAAGATCGACGTTTTTTAGGTACTTCTATTTCAAGAGAACCATTTAGATACTGTGCTGTTAATGTATTACTTTTTAAAAGCGATTTGTAGCTACCACTCGCCATGACATCACCGCCAAAGGAGCCAGCTTCAGGTCCAATATCAATGACGTAATCGGCGGCAGCCATGATCGCTTCATCATGCTCCACAACAATCACCGTATTTCCTAAATCCCGCAAGGCTTTCAGGACATTGATCAAACGTTCGGAATCTTTAGAATGGAGTCCAATACTTGGTTCGTCCAAAATATACATGGAGCCTACAAGACTACTTCCAAGGGAAGTTGCTAGGTTGATCCGTTGACTTTCGCCCCCAGATAATGTATTTGATTTTCTATTCAAGGTCAAATAATCCAGTCCCACATTAGATAAAAATTCCAAGCGATTGTTAATCTCTTTGAGCAGTCTTTTGGCAATTTCTTGTTCTTTAGTGTCTAGTTTGATGGTTTTAAAAAATGCAATTAAATCTTTGAGAGGTAATTCTACTAAATCGGTAATGGAAGCCCCTCCAACTTTTACAAAATTAGCTTCTGCACGCAAGCGTTTTCCATGACAACTGCTACATTTTGTTTTTCCGCGGTAACGTGATAGCATCACACGGTTTTGAACCTTATAAGCCTTAGATTCTAATTCTTCAAAAAAGGAATTTAAACCCGTAAAATAAGGATTTCCTGTCCACAATAACTGTTGGTGTTTGGCCTCTAATTCAAAGTAAGGTTTATGAATTGGGAAGTCAAACTTATGACTGTTGTTTACCAATTCATCTCTGTAATATTTCATGCTTTCTCCACGCCATGGAAATACTGTATTCTCATAAATTGACAGCGAAGTATTTGGAATCACAAGACTCTCATCAATTCCAATAACATCGCCATAGCCTTCACATTTTGGGCAGGCTCCATAGGGATTGTTAAAACTAAATAAATGGGTGTTGGGTTCTAAAAATTTTTGACCATCTAACTCAAAAGAGTTGCTAAATTCTCGCGATTCAGAATTTTCAATTTTTTCAATTTGACAACGTCCTTTACCTTCAAAAAAGGCCATTTCAACGGCATCGGCTAAACGGTTGTAGAAATCTTCTTCGTCTTTCACAATAATTCGATCGACAACAAGGCTGATTGTTTTTGGTAGTTTTTTGAAATCTTCAATTTGTTCAATACGCTCTATAGTATCTCCGAATTTAACTCGTGAAAATCCTTGGTGTTGTAGTGCTTGTAGTTTATTTTCCAACGTTCTACCCTCCTCCAAATAAATGGGAGCAAGCAAAAGCAGTTTATCGCCTATTTCAAGCGTTTTAATATAATTGATCACATCGGTAGTCGTATCCTTTTTCACTACATTATTGGAAGTAGGGGAAAAGGTTTTACCAATACGTGCAAAGACTAATTTTAAATAATCATAAATTTCCGTTGTAGTTCCTACCGTGGAGCGAGGATTAGTAGAATTCACTTTTTGTTCAATCGCAATAGCTGGAGCAATCCCTTTGATGTAATCCACATTTGGTTTGTGGAGACGTCCCAAAAACTGCCGTGCATAGCTTGATAAACTTTCCACGTACCGCCGTTGACCTTCAGCATACAAAGTGTCAAAAGCTAAACTTGATTTTCCAGAGCCAGAAAGTCCAGTAATGACGACCAATTTGTGGCGTGGAATTACAACATCTATGTTTTTAAGATTGTGCAATTTTGCCCCCTTAATTAGAATGTACTCTTTTGGACTTAATTTTGAAAGGTCTAGTGGCATTTTAAGATTTAAAATTTGGTTGTAAAGATAACATTATTATAAAAAATATGAAGGCTGTATTTAGTCTTCTTGGTATTAAAAACTAAAATAAATTTGTTAATTTAGATGGATTGTTGTTATATTTGGTGCATTAACTTTCAATAACTGCCTATAGAATAACATTACTTTTTAATATTTTTTAAAATCAGTACACACATAGTGTATCCTTAAAAGTAATGTTATGAATTCTAAATCTATTAGCGATGCTATCCTCGTAAGTCAATATATTAATGGTGATGAACCGTCTCTGTCTGTACTCATCAAACGCCATCAACAACGGTTGTATAGTTTTATATACTCCAAAGTTTATGACCGTGATGTGACTGAAGATGTTTTTCAGGATACGTTTATTAAAGTCATTCGAACCCTGAAACGCGGTAACTATAATGAAGAAGGTAAATTTTTACCCTGGGTGATGCGAATTGCTCACAATTTAGTGATCGATTATTTTAGAAAAAATAACCGCATGCCTAAATTTAATAATAGCGGGGATTTTGATATATTTTCAGTGTTAAGTGATGGTACTCTAAATGCAGAAGGTGAACTCGTGAAATCTCAAATTGTTCAAGATATCAGAGACTTGGTAGAAGAGTTGCCAGAAGAACAAAAAACAGTTCTTGTGATGCGTATGTACAACGATATGAGTTTCAAGGAAATTTCTGAAAACACAGGGGTAAGCATCAATACTGCTTTGGGACGGATGCGTTATGCTTTGATCAATCTTCGTAAATTAATTGAAAAACACAATATTATTTTAACAAATTAAAGGCTTGGTAAAATAAAACTAGTTTCCTGTCGTTGTAGTATTATCTAACTAACAATGACAGGCTAATGGCAAAACTTTACACTCAAAAACCCCTTAATTCTAATACCTTTAATCCTAAAACTGAAACCATAAATTTCCTTTTGAATTATTCAAAAGCCTTAAAAGTTCCTGTTTACAAAGGACTCAAATTTGAATCTGTAATTAATTAGAATTAAATCTTACAAATCCCAACAGTTGTTGGGATTTTTTTTCTCCCCTGATTAGCACAACCGTCACGCTTGTGCTGTGAATCAATCTAAAATCTTTATTGTCTTATTTTGATTCCTACGGACTAATTAGTTTTTTACGTTTTTTTCTCTTGCCAGACACGAGCAATATATGCTCGCGCTAGCGGGGGATATAGTTGAATTACTTACTCCAGCAAATGCTCTAAATCTGTTTTGTGAAAATGAAGATATTGAAATAGTTAATATTGCAATTAGGATATTTTTTTTCATAGATAGTTATTCAATTTTATTATAAGTTAAATTAGAGTCATTGGCTAAAACTAATTGTCCGTCCGAATTAATTTGATAAGGAACTGTATGTCAAATGAGTCATTTTCTGTCGTTGTCGTTAATATATTGTTTTCAGTTGTCCAATTGAAATCGCTTGAGTTAGTAAATGAACCATCAATAAAATAATTATTTCCTGTTTGATTTGAGTTAAAGGTATATCGTTCTTCAAAAGTATCGTTGGAATCCATTCTTAACCAAATTCTGATTAATTCATTTTCTGAGACTTGTGTTTCGTCGTCATCATTCGAACACGATAAAATCATCATTCCAATTAAAATTCCAACTACTAAATTCATTTTTTTTATTTCGTAAAGTTTGTTTTAAATTATTAATTTATTTGATTATTAAAAT
>Ga0102886_1000915_pt1 | contig 12550 bp, 10 predicted proteins | sample Colrivmet1550A02_FD_84499 | JGI IMG/M metagenome (GOLD analysis project Ga0102886, IMG submission 84499) | Estuarine microbial communities from the Columbia River estuary - metaG 1550A-02 | ecosystem: Environmental > Aquatic > Marine > Intertidal zone > Estuary | place: USA: Columbia River... | reverse complement strand
ATCAAAATCTTCCATTCCAGTTACCTCTTTGTCAAAATTGACCAAATTATTAATCCCCATAGAAATAACTAAATCCGAATAGGTTCTAATGTCGTATTGCAGGTCCTTGTCCTCTAATAAGATAAGTGGTTTGCCATTCACATTAACCGAAAAACCAACCCCTTCTTCTAAATCAGAGGCGCTTGTTTTTATTTTAGCAATCTGACCGTTATTGCGTTTTAATAAGGCAATCTCTAAATCAATAATAGCTGTTCTGGCCTCAATATTTTGTGCCCGCAAACTAGCTGCCTCTCTTTTGAGCTCAGCTGCAGTCTGCGCACTAATTTCTCCTCGCTTTAAACGCTTCTCAATCTCCAACACAGTAATTTTCAAAGCCTCCTTTTCTGTTTGCGCAACAGCTATTTTCTTTTTTTCTAGGGCGGCAATTTTGGTTTCAGTATAAGCGGCATTTTCTACGTCTGTGATAGGATAATCGCTTACTTTATCTTGTGCAAAACTACAAAACATTGCTCCGAAAATAAGGGCAAACAGCACCATTTTTAGAGAAAACAGCTCAATGCGCTGCAGGCATTTAAATTGATGCAATTTATTCCATTTTACTTGTGTTGTCATTGGTTTTATTTTAGTCATTTATATAAGTCTTCGGTGATTAATTATTGGGGGTCTGAGCCATGGACTGTGACAGTTTAATCACATTCAGCTTTAACTCTTGAATGACCTTAGCCCTAAAAGTGGTATTAAGGTCTTTTTCTACTTCAAACAACAACTCATTAGCCACCGCCAAATAGGCACTGTCTCGGGCCATCAGACCTTTAGAAAGCGCTATGGCTTCTTGTGGGTTTTTATGCATTTCAGTAATTGCATGAGCCAATAATACCGTTATTTCATTATCCAAGTCGCTCTTTTTAAATGGAGCATACTCCTCCATTTCAGGAGGTAAAACAACTGCCAAACCCTCTTCTACATCGGATGGGTCGTGCATATTAGGCAAAACTGAGGAAAGGGTTTGTTCTTGCGCTAATCTCAAATCAGCACTAGAGGTAGAAAGTGTTTTTTTAGCCACCACTTTAGTAGCAGTAGAATGGTCAATACCCTGCTCCAAAATCAACTGTTGCGCGCTATTAGACACCACTAAAGAAGGGGCTTTAATGGTTGCTCCTGTCACTCCAATAGTAGGGGTAGTTGAATGCGTATTCACTATAGCTGCTGGAGTTGTCCTTAAATTCCACACAAAAGGACTGAGTAGTAATCCCGCAACCATGGCTGCTAACGCCCACTTTCTAAGGGGTGCTTTATGGGCCACTTTTTTAGCCTTTGGATTGTTGACTACATCCTGTTGTTGCGCTACCCCATCTAATTGTTTAGAAAGGGCTTCCCAAACAAGCTTTCTAGGCATTGTTTCCATGTCTTGGGCCTGATCGCTGAGATACTTTTCTAAATTATTTTTTTCCATGCTGGCTTGTTTTAAAAGATTCAAGGCGTTGTTGTAATGTTTTTCTGGCCATGCTCAACTGTACTTTTGAAGCAGCCACAGAAATACCCAGTTCAGTTGAAATTTCATGGTGTGAATAACCATCCAATACATAAAGGGAAAAAACCAAGCTGTAATTTAAAGGCAAGGAATTTACCTCATGCAATAAATATTCTAAGGATGGCCGTGTTTCAGCCTCAGGCAATTCCAAAACGACAGAATCTGGGGCTTCAATTTCTAAAGTACCGGAATCTGAAAAATTAAAACTGTTATTTTTACGAAGCTCATCCAAACAAATTCTAACGAATATTTTTCGCATCCAGCCTTCAAAACTGCCGTTAAAAGAAAAGGTGTGTAGCTTACCAAATACCTTTAAAAACCTTCCATGAGTAAGTCTTCTGCACGTGATTGATCTCTAAAATATCTACAACAAATAGCGTACATCTTAGGAGAAAATCGATCGTAAAGCGTTTTTTGGGCTGTACGATGTTCTGCCAAGACACCTTCAACGAGTTGTTTTTCAGTAGTGTATATTGGAATTATTTTCAAAAGAATTAAACAGCTTTATCTTAAAGACGCTGAAAGCTTAAAAAGGTGACAAAATAAAATAATTATTTTTCTCGCTCTACCACAAAACGAACCATAGTGATTAAAGCGTTTTTATAGACTGAGTCTGGATAGCCTGCCAATAATTCAAGGGCCTGGTCTTTATAGGCATTCATCTGCGTAGTAGCATATGAAAGACCTCCGAGTGCTTTGACAAGCGCAATTAGCTCATGTACCCTTTTTCTGTCTGTATGGTGGTTTTTCACTGTATTGATCATCCATCTTTTTTGATCTGGGTCTGCTTGTTGCAAAGCGTGAATTAATGGAAGGGTCATTTTTTGCCCCTTAATATCTATCCCAGTAGGTTTTCCAATAGATTTTGTGCCATAATCAAACAAGTCATCTTTAATTTGAAAAGCCATGCCTATAAGGCTTCCAAATTCCCGCATCTTTTCCACCTCTTCAGATCCAGGGCTTACAGAAGCCGCGCCCAATGCGCAGCAAGCTGCTATGAGTGTAGCCGTTTTTTGGCGGATAATATGGTAATACACTTCTTCAGTAATGTCTAACCTTCTGGCTTTTTCAATTTGTAACAGCTCTCCTTCGCTCATTTCTCGAACGGCAACAGATATTATTTTTAAGAGATCAAAGTCATCGTTATCTATGCAGAGCAACAAACCTTTTGAGAGTAAATAATCACCCACCAATACGGCAATTTTATTCTTCCAAAGGGCGTTAATTGAAAAGAAACCGCGCCGTTTGTCTGAACCATCTACCACGTCGTCATGCACTAAAGTGGCCGTATGAATAAGCTCTATAACAGATGCACCGCGATAAGTACGTTCCTGAACGCTGCCACCAGAAAGCATTTTTGCTGTTAAAAATACAAACATGGGACGCATTTGCTTCCCTTTCCTATTGACTATATAATAAGTAATCCTGTTGAGCAAGGCTACTTTTGAACTCATAGACTGAAAAAACTTCTCTTCGAAAAGAATCATTTCTTGTTCAATAGGCGCTTTTATTTGGTCTGTGATTTTCAAAAAATAGGATGTTTTATAGCGAATTGACGCCAAGTAAATTTAGGTAATTCAAGGGAAACAACCCGAATATTACGCCGCTAATTAACGTCCCTGATAAGCTGCAATACGGACCCTGAAACCGCTGCAAAAAACCAAATAAAATTAGAATCAGCTGCCGCTACAAACCGCTATTAAAAAAAATAGCCCGGCGGAGCCGGGCTAAATAGATTAAATATTTAAGAAATCCTAGGCCAACATTGTTACTGGGTTTTCTAAAAATGCTTGTAATGTTTGCAAAAAGGCTGCTGCCGTAGCACCATCCACAGTTCTGTGGTCACAAGCCAAAGTAATTTTCATAGTATTTCCAACCACTATAGCGCCCTCTTTTACAACAGGCTTCTGAACAATTGCGCCTACAGATAAAATAGCAGAATTGGGTTGGTTTATGATAGAGGTAAATTCTTGAATACCAAACATACCTAGGTTAGACACTGTAAAAGTACTTCCCTCCATTTCAGCAGGAGTTAATTTCTTGTCCCTTGCTTTTCCAGCCAGGTCTTTTACTGCAGCGCCAATTTGAGACAGACTTTGTTGGTCTGCAAAACGAACTACAGGCACCACCAAACCATCTGGAACCGCTACCGCAACACCCATGTGAACATGACTGTTAAAACGGGTAGTGTCTCCCTGCCAAGTCGTGTTAACTTGTGGGTGTTTTTTAAGTGCCATAGCAGACGCTTTTAAAACCATATCATTAAAAGATACTTTTGTGTCTGGCAAACTATTGATCTGAGCTCTAGACGCCATAGCGTTGTCCATAGCTACCTCAACGGTTAAATAATAATGAGGTGCTGAAAACTTAGACTCCCCTAAACGCTTGGCAATTACCTTACGCATTTGAGAATTTTTAACCTCTGTGTAATGCTCTTCGCCAGCAGCCATTACTGGTGCCTGGGCTGAAGCAGTTGCTGAAGTAGTCGCAATTGATTGTGCTGCTGCAGGGGTGAAACGTTCTATATCAATTTTTACAATCCTCCCTTGCTCTCCGGTCCCTTTCACTTCTGACAAAGAAATTCCTTTCTCTTTGGCTAATTTTTTTGCCAAAGGCGATGCGAAAATTCTTCCTGTCTGAACAGATGCATTGACCGCAGTAGCGTCTGCTACTGGAGCTTTTGGCGTTGGAGTTGCAACTGGCGCAGCTGCTGCGTCATTTACCGCTACTGGAGCGGTTGCAACTGTTTTAGCAGCTACTGGAGCAGCTACTGGATTGAGTGCTGCTGAGATATCGGCCCCTTTAGGGCCAATAATAGCTAATAAGGAATCTACCGGAGCAGCTTCGCCCTCACCTATACCAATATGTAAAAGTGTTCCAGCATTAAAAGACTCAAATTCCATAGTGGCTTTGTCTGTCTCTATTTCTGCTAAAATATCTCCTTCTTCAATAACATCTCCTACTTTTTTAAGCCATGTAGCTACCGTTCCTTCTTCCATAGTGTCTGAAAGTCTTGGCATATTCACTACAATAACTCCTTCCGGCAAAGCCGTAGCTGTGGCAGTCGCGACTACTACTGGAGCGGTTACTTCTGCTGCTGAAACGGCTGCTTCGGCTGCGCTGGCCTCAGAAGCCTCTTGGGCTGCTGGAGCACCACCAGATAACAAGGCACTAATGTCTTCTCCTTTTTCTCCAATAATGGCTAAAAGCGCATCTACCGGGGCAGCGTCTCCTTCTTGAATGCCTATGTGAAGTAAAGTACCTTCATTAAAAGATTCAAATTCCATGGTGGCTTTGTCGGTTTCTATTTCTGCTAGAATATCTCCTTCAGAAATAACGTCTCCAACTTGCTTTAACCATTTTGCCACAGTACCTTCTTCCATGGTATCACTCAGCCTGGGCATATTTACTACTATTGCCATATCTCTTATTTATGTGGTAAAAATGGATAATCTTTTTGTTCGTACACCATGTCGTACAATTGCTGTACTGGTGGGTAATCTGAAGCCTCCGCAAAGTCTTCACATTCTTTCACTAGGTCTTTAACCCTTTTATCAATCGCTTTGACCTGAGCGTCAGTAGCGTATTTTTTCTTCTTAATCACATCGAGAACCTGAGTGATAGGGTCAATTTTCTTGTACTCCTCTACCTCATCTTTGGTTCTGTAATGCTGTGCATCTGACATAGAATGCCCTCTATATCTGTAAGTTTTCATTTCTAAAAACGTTGGCCCACCACCACTTCTGGCGCGCTCCACTGCCTTACTTACTTCTTCTGCAACTTTAACAGGATCCATTCCATCTACCGGACCACATGGCATTTCGTAACCAAGACCCAGTTTCCAAATATCTGTACTGTAGGATGTTCTCGCAACAGAGGTTCCCATAGCGTAGCCGTTATTTTCACAGATAAAAACTACGGGTAATTGCCACAACATAGCCAAGTTAAACGTCTCGTGCAAAGATCCTTGTCTTACTGCACCATCTCCCATATAACAAAGCGTTACCCCATTTTGCTTAAAATACTTGTCTGAAAAAGCCAGACCAGCACCCAATGGAATTTGACCACCTACAATTCCGTGACCACCATAAAAACGGTGCTCTTTAGAAAAAATGTGCATGGAGCCACCCATACCTTTAGAGGTACCTGTTACTTTTCCAAATAATTCAGCCATTACTTTTTTGGGATCTACTCCCATACCTATGGGCTGAACGTGGTTTCTGTAAGCAGTGATCATTTTGTCACAGCTCAAATCCATTGCGTGCAATGAACCGGCTAGTACAGCTTCTTGACCATTATAAAGGTGTAAAAAACCCCTTACTTTTTGCTGGATGTAAACGGCAGCTAATTTGTCCTCGAACTTTCTCCAGAACAGCATGTCTTCATACCACTTAAGGTATACCTCTTTTGTTACTTTTTTCATATACTTATATTTATATGTATTCCGTTGGATGGAAAGCAAAAATACAGATAAAATGGCTTCTGCAAAAAAGATTGATTAAAAAGATAACACAAAAGCAGCATTAAAATACCAATTGGTATTTTAAATGACACAATAGATTATTATTCAACTGTTTAAATATAAATAAGGCTGGAATTTATTTTAAGTATTTACTGCTAAAAGCGAAGGGAAGTAAGTCTAAAACACTGTTGCAACACACAATTTTCCCACTAGCCCCCATAAAAATAATTGGAATTAAAGTTGACTGCTTCTGCTCGTATTCTGCAAGGGTTTGTCTACAATTTCCGCAAGGAGATGCAGGTGTTTCAGATGGATCCAAATGGGTGTTAGCGGTCACTGCAATGGCTTTGATAGAAACACCTGGATACTGTGCGGAGGCATAAAAAATAGCAACGCGTTCCGCGCACAGTCCTGAAGGATAGGCGGCGTTCTCTTGATTGTTCCCTCTTATAATCAGTCCGTTTTCTAGTAAAACAGACGCCCCTACATTAAAATTTGAATAAGGAGCGTATGCATTTGCTCTAGCCAAAACAGCCTCTTGCATTAATGATTGAAAAGAAGGGCTTAATTCCTCAAGGGTTTCATAAATAGTATATTCAAAAGTATGGGTCTGCTTAGGCATAAATAAACTAATTAGGGGAGTTAAATGAAAAAGAAAATCTCAGGGTATTTTCCAATGGATTTCTAATTTGCGATATAGAAAAAAGATACGACAAATCTATTTGAAAACTTTTAATTGTAACACCTGAACCTAAGGTAAAAAACCGCCTAGATCCTGTAAATTTCGATTCTGTAAAATACCCTGTTCTGAGCATGAATATCTTTCTCAAGGTATACTCCAAACCAAGCCCTAAACGCCACTCTTTGAGTTCGTCTGAAAAACCTCCTGGTGCATCTGAAAAAGAATCCAATATACCACTCACAAAATCTATTTGTTGAAATTCAGCCAAGTCTGCACTGTCTAATACTCCATCTTCATTATAATCTTGGGGCATTGGCACCAAATATTTATTTAAATCAATAGATAATGCCAAAACACTGTTAGGACTATACGCAAAATCGTAGCCTATCCCAAGTCCTAAATTTGACGGTAAAAAATCTTCCTGACCATTAGCGTCATAAGCAATTTTGGGACCCAAATTTGAGATATTTAATCCCCACCTCCACCTACCGTCAAAGGCTGGAAAAGATTTAAAATCTCCCTGATAATATGCAGATACGTCTACAGAAAAACTGTTTGTAGCCCTACTGTCTATACTGGCCTCTTGTGGGAATTTTAAATCAGATCGAATAAAACGTCCAGCCACCCCCATACTCAATCTTGGAGACAACTTTAATGCGTAACTTCCATCTACAGCTATTTCATTGGGTTTTGTAATCATTCCTGGATCTGAAGCAAACTGCCTGAGCTCTATATCGCCTAAAGTAAAATACCGCAATCCTATGGAAAAAGCTGATCGGTCCGTAGGTTTTTTAAAATAGTATCCGCTTAAGAGCGCTATATCAGAAATAATACTTTCTAAGTAAGGTGTATATCCCAAACCAATTCCTGAATTTGCAACAGAAAAAACATATTTAGAAGCGTTCCATTGCATGGAAAATGCATCTGGAGCTGTAGCCACACCAACATCACCCATTCCTGAAGAACGGGCATCTGAAGCGATATTTAAAAAGGGTACCGCTGTGGTTATCACAGAATTTTGTTCCTGAGACAAAGCCCTAGTAAATCCTAAAAAAACAAAAAGTGCAACAAAAAATGACTTCATAAATGGTTTAAAAAAATAACGCTAAGAAAGTGACTATATTGCATAGCCCATTTACAATAAATTGCTTTTTAAATGTAATTACCTTAGACTTAAGCAAAAACTTTAACCAAAAGAACAATAAATTAGACAAAAATTAGTTTTTATAGCTCAGAAAAGAGATAATATTTTATTGAATACTGCCTAGACTCTTTAATCTATATTATATTTGTAGGGACAACGTGAAATTATGAAAATTAACTATCGATACTTTAGTCTTTGCCTTATGGCTTTGACGCTTATAAATACCTCTTGTAAGAAATCTTCAGCGAGCAGCTCAGTTTCAAGAGGAACTGGCTGGAAAATAGACAACTTCAAAACTTTTAAAGAGCAAGAAACAGCTCCAGGATTGGTTTTTATAGAAGGAGGCACTTTTACTAAAGGTAAAGTCCAGGACGACATTATGAAGGATTGGAACAACACGCCAACCCAACAACATGTTCAGTCTTTCTACATGGATGAAACTGAAGTGACCAATAGCATGTACTTGGAGTACCTAAAATATTTAAAAAAAGTATACCCTCCAGAAAATCCAAAATTTAAAGGTATTTACGACGGAGCCTTGCCAGATACTTTGGTTTGGAGAAATAGACTTTCTTACAATGAAGACCTAGTGATCAATTATCTTAGACACCCTGCTTATGGTGAATTTCCAGTGGTTGGTGTGAGCTGGATACAAGCAAATCAATATGCAAAATGGAGAACCAACAGGGTCAATGAAGCTATTTTAGAGAGAGAGGGTTTTCTTTCAAAAGAAGCTAAATATGCCCCTCTAGACGGTAATGCTTCTGCTTTTAACACAGAGACATACCTTAATGTTCCCAGCACTACTTATGGCGGACAAATAGATTCTCTTCAAGGGAGAATGCAAAAAGACACTGTGGCTGTATATGCAAAATTAAGTAGCGGCATTATATTACCTTCTTATAGACTACCAACAGAAACAGAGTGGGAATATGCTGCTCAGGCACAATCTGGAGATAGAGAATACAACAACTACAAAGGAAGAAAGAAATATCCATGGGATGGTGAATACACCAGAAATTCAGACAAAAGAGGTGTTGGAAACCAATTGGCCAACTTTAAAATTGCTAAAGGAGATTATGGTGGTATTGCTGGTTGGTCAGACGACGGTGGCGCTATAACTGTTGAAACTAAATTTCATGCGCCAAATAGTTTTGGACTTTATGGCATGGGAGGAAATGTAGCAGAATGGGTAGCAGATGTTTACAGACCTATTGTAGACGACGAAATCAGTGACTTCAATTACTTTAGAGGTAATGTTTTCAATAAAGCGGCAATTGGGAAAGATGGGAAAATTAAAGTAAATACTAATGAAGTAGATTTTGAGACTTTACCTAATGGAAAAATAATAGCAAAAACACTTCCTGGTGAAATTGAAAAAATACCATTAGATAAAAATGACACTTATCTAAGGGCTAATTTTTCACAGAGCGACAACCGTGGCTATAGAGATGGAGATTTAGCTTCTTCTAGGCAATACTACGAAAACGTGTCTGAAGACAGACCTAAAAGAAATATGTATAATGCTCCTCAAAACACTGTCACCACGAATGAAGAGGGAGAACTGCTTAGAAATTATGACAAATCTGAATATAGAAGCACCTTAATCAGCGATGAAGTTAGGGTGTATAAAGGCGGCTCATGGAAAGACAGGGCTTTTTGGCTAGATCCTGCACAGAGAAGGTTCCTACCACAATATATTGCCACAGATTTTATTGGATTTAGATGTGCTATGTCAAGAATTGGAAGCAAATCAAAAATTCAAAACAAGACACCTAAAAACAAGCGTACTAAATAATTTTCATGGAGATTTCTGCACTCCACAAGCTTTTTTTACAAACAAAATCAGTCTCCACTGACAGCCGTAAAATTGGGTCTAATAGTATTTATTTTGCCTTATCCGGTGAGCGGTTTAACGGCAATGATTTTGCCATAGATGCGCTAAATAATGGCGCGCTATACGCTGTTGTAGACGCTATTAAATACAAAGACCATCCTGGCTGTATTTATGTTGCAGACGCCCTAAAAGCACTTCAAGCACTGGGAACTTACCACAGGAATTTTTGCAAGGCTAAAGTGATTTCATTGACAGGTAGTAACGGAAAAACAACTACTAAAGAGCTTATTTACAAGGTGCTATCTCAGAAATACAACACCTCAGCTACCTTAGGGAATTTGAACAATCATATTGGCGTACCCTTGAGTCTTTTAAATATTAAAGAAGGGACTGAATTTGCTGTGATTGAAATGGGCGCTAACCACCAAAAAGAAATTGAATTTCTTTGTGCATTGGCGCAGCCAGATTTTGGATGCATCACTAATTTTGGCAAAGCACATTTAGAGGGTTTTGGAGGAGTTCAAGGAGTTATAAAGGGGAAAAGTGAATTATACCAATACCTCATTGCGAACAATAAAACCATTCTTTACAACAACGAAGACCCCATACAAGCGGGGGCTTTAAGGCAATACGATCATAGCATTTCATTTGGAAAAAACCAAGAGAGCACTTATACAACTAGTATTCTTGAAAGCAATACGTCTGTAAAAATTCAATTTCAAGACACTACAATAAATACTTCCTTATACGGAGCGTATAATGCAACAAATTGTATGATCGCTGCCAGTATAGGAAGACATTTTGATGTTCCAATTCAGGACATTAAAAATGCTATTGAAAGCTACAAACCAAACAACAACAGGTCTGAATTAAGACAAATTGGACCACATATGCTCGTGTTAGATGCTTATAACGCCAATCCTAGCAGTATGGAAGTAGCTATTAAACACTTCTCAGAGCTGTCTCATTCTTCGCTTAAAAACAAAATAGTGGTCTTAGGGGATATGTTCGAATTAGGAGAAACAGCAGCTAAAGAACACCAGGCTATTGTAGCTCAATTAAAACTTTCTAAAATAAATAGGATTATTTTAATAGGGGCTTTGTTTTACAACACCCAACATTCTTTTGAAAGTTATCCTAACTTTGATGCTTTCAAACAAAAGAACAGCCCCTTCAAATCCGACCCTTCACTTATCCTAATTAAAGGATCTCGAGGGATGGCTTTGGAAAGAGTGCTTCCGTTACTAGAATAATAAAGGCCTATTAAGCACCAGTTCTAAAGGCATAAATCTGAGAAAAAGCACTGTTTTCTCCATCTGAACTTTTTACCCTCCAGTAATAAACACTGTCTTTATCTGCGTCAACCTCTAGGCTGGTCTCTGAGACATTTGTCGCAATTTGCTCCTGCAATCCATCCGTCTGGTCCATGTAAATACTGTAAGTTAAAGCATCTCCATCTGGATCTTCCCCACTCCAGCTCAAGCTTATCTTACCAGATTCACTTACACTGACAGTCCCTCCCGAAGCGGGAGATAGCAGGTCTGCAGGAAAAGGAGCGTAGTTTTCAACACCATCTCCGGCCAGATAAAACTTCCAAGCAGGACTTTGAGCCGTTTCATTGGTGCCTGTTGCCTTTGAAGTAATCTGCCATGCATAAGGCATGCCTTTTTCTAAGGTCACCTCTCTTTGCGTACCCTCAATATTATTAATTAGCGTTACCCCCTGAGTGTCGCTATTGGTAATTCTCAAATCATAGGCAGTAGCATTAGTTGCGGCAACCCATTGAAACAATATGGTACTTTGCGTAGTAGATGCGTTAGTCCCGGTCTCACATACCTTATTATTTTCTGGAAGGCTTAAGGTTGCGGAACTAGGTGCGGGAACAGTAACTGGTGGAGGAGTGGGCGTTGGAGTTGGGGTTGTTGTAACCGAAATCCCATCACCGTCTCCACCACTACTGCAAGACAACATTAAAGCGAGTACTAAAAAAGTGTAAGTAGAATAGTGGCTTATGCGTCTCATAATTTTATGACTTTAAAAGATTCATTAACTGTTTTCCCTGTCCCAGTAACAATATATAGTCCAGGTTTAAATCTTGACATAGGTAATTGTATGGTTCTTGAAGCACCTATACTGTGTGTCCCTCTGTATAGGTTTGCCCCGCTGTCAGAAAAAACTTCAATAGCTATTTCGCTATCCGTTCCAGGTATGGTAATATTTAATTCACTATACACTGGATTTGGGAAATACCTGAGTTTTTCACTCATAAACAAGACTTCCTCATATACCCCCTGGCAATCTAAGGGCGTAGTTACCCTAATGGTGTTTTTTCCAGCCTTTAAGGGCACTGTAAATAGATTGGAATGGGCAGCCATCATAACACCGTTTACTTCAATATAATACACCTGAGAACCCTTAAGTTGTAATTGAGCGCTCTTTGAAAAATAATCTATTTGTGCTTTCCCCTGTAAGGGATCTGGCTCTGTTACCTTAGCTTCAAAAGACTGCAAATAACCTTCTTGAGCGGGTATACTAATATTAATGGTATACAGACCAACCTCTAAATCTTCCAACACAATATTGTGCTCATTGTCTGAAGAAAGACTATAGGCATTCTCTACTCCAGATACATTTACCTGATAGGTGTGAGAGGTATCTTCTGCACTCAAGGATATTTTTCCGTTATTAGATCCAATACAACTGGCAGAAACCGTCTTCACAGCATAATTGTTAGCAGGCAATGAAAACAGCACACAACCATTCAAATCTACCACAGATCCCTGAGGCGTGTCTGGACAATTATCATTAATATCTGCCACACCGTCTCCGTCCGTATCTACGTATTCTTTAGACACAATTTGTAATTCATCAAAGTCTTTGAATAAAACATCTTT
>Ga0102886_1000913_pt1 | contig 12563 bp, 10 predicted proteins | sample Colrivmet1550A02_FD_84499 | JGI IMG/M metagenome (GOLD analysis project Ga0102886, IMG submission 84499) | Estuarine microbial communities from the Columbia River estuary - metaG 1550A-02 | ecosystem: Environmental > Aquatic > Marine > Intertidal zone > Estuary | place: USA: Columbia River... | reverse complement strand
CTAACATAACAGTTGTTGCAATTTTTTCTGTTACAGAAAATTCTTTTTCATGTAAATTTTGATGAGCAACACCTTCAAACAAGTCAAATAAGTCAGATGCTATTCTTGGTAAAACAACTTCAGTTTCTGGATCACCCATTCTTACATTGTATTCAACTACTGAAGGGTCTCCATTATCATTCATTAATCCAATAAAAATAAATCCTCTGTAATCTATTCCGTCTTTTTGCAATCCTAAAATTGTTGGCTTCACTACCAACTCTTCAACCTTATTTAAAAAAGCTTGGTCTGCAAATGGAACCGGAGAAATGGCTCCCATGCCACCTGTATTTAATCCTTGATCGCCTTCACCAATTCTTTTATAATCTTTAGCTGAAGGTAATATCTTGTAGCTAATACCATCTGTTAGAACAAAGACAGACAATTCTATTCCTTTTAAAAATTCTTCAATAACTACAGTAGAGGAAGCATCACCAAATTTTTGATGAGATACCATTTCCTCTAATTCCGCTTTTGCTTCATCTAATGAATCTAATATTAAAACTCCTTTACCAGCTGCCAAGCCGTCAGCTTTTAGCACATAAGGTGGAGTTAATGTTTCCAAAAATAATTTACCTTCTTGTAAATTATCTTTTGTGAATGACTGATATTTAGCTGTAGGAATTCCATGTTTAAACATAAACTCTTTAGAAAAATCTTTACTTCCTTCTAGCAAAGCACCATCTTTTTTAGGGCCTATTACAGGAATATTTTTTAATTCATCGTTAGCAAGAAAGAAATCATGAACTCCATTTACTAACGGAGCTTCAGGACCTACAATAACCATTTCAATATCGTGAGCGATTACTGCTTTTTTAACTGCTTCAAAATCTGTTGGATTTATAGTAATATTGGTAGCGATTTCTTGAGTCCCCGCATTTCCTGGTGCAACAAAAATTTGTGTTACTTTTTCACTTTGAACCAGTTTGTGAGTAAATGCATGCTCTCTTCCACCAGAGCCTAAAATAAGTATGTTCATGTTATAATAATCTATTGCAAAGATAGTTTTCTCTAATGGATTTTAAACGCTGTTAAAACCCCATTTCATAAAATATTTTATGATTGATGAGATATGAATACAGAATAAACGTAGTTCTTTTGAAGACCCTTTTCTATGAGAATGAATTATTTCTGTTGCAGGGAAATAAAGTTTCCTTTTCCCAGATAAGTCTATTTTTCTACAAATATCTACATCCTCCATATACATGAAATATCGTTCATCAAAACCCTTTAATTCTATAAAATCTTTAGTCTTAAACAACATGAAAGATCCTTGAACAAAATCTGGAAAAAAAGGAGCTGTTAACTCCTCATCTTTATATTCTTTTTTGTTGGTGTATATTTTAAAAATACCCATAAAACGGCAAAATAACTCCAAAACTGTTGGAAATTTTCTTGCAGTATATTGCATCTCCTCTGCCGGGTATAAAACTTTTGGAGCAACCATAGACAGTTGTTTGTCTTTTTGCAATTGATCTATTAATTTTTCTAAAATTATCGATCGAAAAAAGATATCTGGATTCAAAATTAAATGATAATCTGATTGATCCTTTATTCTATCTATAATAGTATTGTGCCCTTTTCCAAACCCTAAATTACTGCCAGAAAATAAATATACCATTCGATCTCCATAAATTTTCTCTTTGAGAAAAGCAGTCGGAGAGTTATCAACAATATAAATTTTTCTTGAAGATGGATGCTCTAAAAAAGCATCAATAATTTTTTGGAGTTGAGTAGGGTCTTCTTTATAAACTACTATGGAGGCCGTTATGTGTTTTTCTTCTTGCATTAGTATGCGTTTTCTTCACCTTTGAAAACATTAAAAACGGTCATTAAAATAATTTTAACATCTAATAAAAAAGACCAGTTTTCAATATAAAAAATATCGAGACGAACTCTATTTTTAATGTCTGACTTCTTTTTTATTTCACCTCTATAACCACTTACTTGAGCAAGGCCTGTAATTCCTGGTTTTACAGCATGTCTTTTAAGATAATCATCAACATCCTTCTGATATTCTGATGATAATGAAGGTAAGTGAGGCCTTGGTCCAACAACACTCATGTCACCTTTTATCACATTGAAGAATTGGGGTAATTCATCTATACTAGTTTTTCTTATAAATGAACCAATTTTAGTAACTCTAATGTCATTTTCAACAGCATGAATGCTATCAGACATTATATTAATATTCATGGATCTAAACTTATAACAAACAAATTTTTCACCATCTAATCCTTCTCGCTTTTGTGAAAATATTAATGGCCCTTTAGATTCAATTTTTATAAGCACCCATAGAATTGGAATCAACCAAGTTAAAATAAATACACAAACTAAAAAGGAGAAGAGAATATCAAAAACTCTTTTAATAATATAGTTTTCGTTGAATTCAAAAGGTAATTTTTTAACATTTAATACTACTATAGTATCATCATAAAATTCAATATTTTGATTTTTACTGTAGAGTTTATTTGAATCAGGAATTAATTTTAAAATTATATTATTTGAATTTGAAAAAGACCTAATCTTAGCAATGTTAGTCGTGTTTAATTCTTTTAAAGAGCAATAAATTTCGTCAACCGTATTATCTAATATAAATTGAAAACTGTCTTCTATAGTTCCTAATTTATCATTATTAACTTTATTTGTAAAATACCCTAAATATTTATATCCTAAAGTTTTATTTTGATTAAAAAGTGAGATGATTTTTTTTGATGAATCATCAATCCCAATCACAACAACTTTTCTGAAATTTTTTCCAAGATTTCGATACCATTTTAACGAAAAATAATAAATAATTTTTAGTAAAAATGTAATTGACAATACTGATATTAATATCAAGAATTGGTTGTTAATAATAAACCCTTCTTTATAAATTCCAAAAAAAGTAAAAAAACAAAGTATAAAAATAAAAAAATGTCTAAATGTTAAGGTTAGTAATCTAAGAAGCTTTGTAAATCTTAAAACCTTATAATAATCAGTTAAAACTGAAGATAGCGTCCAAAAAGAAATTATATATATTATAAATGTCAGGTTATAAAACTCTTGATCCGAGACAAAATAAAGTACCATAAAGATTGATAAACAATCAATAACTAATTGCAGAGGCGTAATTAAGAATGAATATCTATGTTTCACAAAAAAGTTTTAAAAAACAAATATAAGTTGTTTTACTTTTTATTTTTTGAATTCCTTATCTAATTTGAATCAAGTCTCAAGCAAGCTGCTACTTTTTCTTTAAAATTTTGAATAAAATTAGTTTCTCTAAATTTTTTAGCATGGTTTCTAATCCAGTTAGAATCAAATTTATTTTCTATGATTTCAAAATAATTAATCGCTTCATTTACAGCATTAACTGTTTGTTCATGAAAAAATAAACCCGATGATATTTCTATATTTTCTTTATTTTCTTTGACAGTTTCCAATGCACCTCCTTTAGAAAAAGCAATTACTGGTATTCCGTATGTCATGACTTCAAGTGGGATCATTCCGAAATCTTCCTCACCAGGAAATAATAATGCCTTTGATTTAAGTATAATCGTCTCAACATCTACCCAATTAGGACAACTGATAAATTGAATATTTTTATTGGCAACTTGTATTAATTTTTCTTTTTCAGAACCTTCTCCAATAATAATTAATGACTTTCCACTTGCATTAAAAGAATGTACTAAAAGATCTATTTTTTTATACGGAGTCAATGCGCCAAAACTCAAATAATATTCCTTAGTACTTTCCTTAGGTTTATTATTAAAAAGAAAATCTGCTATGGGAGGATATACTATTTCTGACTTTCTATTATAGTATTTTTGAACTCTTTTCGCAACATTAACTGAATTTGCTATATATAAATCAACATTGTCTATAGTAGTTGTATCCCACACCCTAAGTCTATTAAAGAAAAAACGAATAATAGGTCTTAAAAAGTAGTTTGTTGTCTTTATATAAGTTTCTCCATGACTCCAAGCGTATCTCATTGGAGAATGGATATAACAAACATGAGGGGTTTTATTTTTAATAAACACCCCTTTTGCTGGTCCAGATTCGGATGAAATAATTAAATCATAATTGTTTTTCAATTTCAAAGATCTAATACCAATCGGATATAAAGGAAAGATTTTTTGATAGTGTTTTCTTAAGAAGGGAGTATTTAAAATTGAAGAATATATATTATGATTTTTAAGTGAATCTCCATATTTGTTTTCATCATAAAATAACGTATAAATATCTGCATTAGGATATAGTTTTAAAATAGACTCTACTACTTTCTCACCTCCTCTTCTAGTTATAAACCAATAGTGAATTATTGCTACTTTCAATGATTTAATTGTTTTTTTACTGTTATTTTATTTTTAATATAAACTACCAAAATAAACATTAAGCTAGCCATAATCATACTGACTCCATTTCCTCTTAAAAAATTAAATGACAACATAAAGAAATTTAAAAATAAAAAGAAGATGAGTAAGGGTAGTAATTCTATTCTTTGCCTTTGTACTTGGTTATATAAATATTTCTGAAAAGCTCCAAAGAAAAACATAAATAAAAGACCGTACCATCCTATATCTATATAAAGTCCACCAAAAAAAGTTATAAAACTGTACCCTCTTGGGTTCGCGTTTTGAATCTTAGATATATCAAGATGAGTAATCCCTAATTTATTACTAAACTTTATGAAATTGAAAAAATTATACTTCCCAAACTGAAAATTCAAAGCATCATTTTTATGGTATGCTCTAAGTAAATTATCAAATTCAAATACACCATGCGTATAGTATTGCCCGGTCTGAAGTCCTGAAATTAATAGCTGTTTTGTATTGATGTTTTCCAATCTGTGAATTTTTTTTAAAACACTTTTTTTAGGTTTCAAAAAATCATTATAAATAGCAACAGTCGTAAGGCTTTTATAATCTTGTTCTTTTATCATTTCCCTCTTTTTGAGTAGGCTTGTAGCCATCACAAACAGCATAGAAAACACCAGAAACAGAACTCCCAAATGTAATTTCTTAAACTTTATTTTTTTGAAATATAACAAAGAGAAAATTAGCAAAATACTTGGGTAAAAAAATGAGTTTCTACTGCCTCTTATGACTCCTTCAATGAATGGAAGTAAAAAAAGCAAAAGACAAAAAATTAATAATTTTTTACTCTTTATTTTTGAATGAAACAAAAGTAAAATTGGAACAAAAAATAAATATCGAGTAACGGATGCAATGATAAAAATGAATTTAGGTGGATTGGCATCTAAAAGCATTCTATTCTGAGCTATGGTGAAGCTAATACGAACTCCTCTAAATACAAATAAATCAACATATCTGATTAGGAAACTTAATAAGACAACTAAAATCAGGGTTTTTATTGTTGGCTTCCAAATTATCGACTGATCTGGAAGCTTTGAGTAGTTTGCTTTAGGTACAATAAGGTACCCGGTAATCATACATATATATGATAGTAAAATAAATACAACAACTTTAAATGAAATAGGAAATACAACTTCAACAGGGGAAATTATAAAAACGAACAACCAGCAAATTATCCCTAAGAAAATACTTAAAAAAAAAGGTGAAGAAAAGGTTGTTTTATTTCTCATTTTATAAGAGTAACATTATAATACAAGATATTGAATAAATACAAGTTAAAACTAAACTGGCTTTTTTAAAAATTATCTTCTTCCTGTATAACGTAAAATATTGAATCATATTCGTAATAAAGAATAAACTATAAATAACAAAAGATATTATCTCTAAAGTAATTATAGGCTTCAAAATAAAAATTGTTGGAATAGAAATAATAAATAATCCCAAGAAATACATATTACTTTTTTTAGCCAACCCCTCTCTATCAATAATACTAGAATTAAGTGCCGTTCCTATCCACATTGTCATCTGTGAAAATATGATAAAAAATAAAATATTATTCTCTTTTATTGTATCAACATAATACTGGGAAAAATAAGGAACAACATAAGGTGATATTAAGTATGCTGTTAAAGAAAAAGTAAAAATAAAAATGAAAAATAAAGAGAAATAATTATCTAATTTTTTAAGATCTATTGTGTATAATTCTTTAAAATAACGAATTGAAGCTACTTGATATATCATTACAATAATGGCAGCAAGTCTATAATAAAACCCATAAATACCAGCTTCTTCATAGCCAAAAAAGTGTTTTGCTAAAACTCTCCCAGAAACTGTTAATGAAAATAAAAAGACTGAAGATATTAGTAAATGAAAACTAAAACGAACAATTTTTTTGTATTTACTAAAAATTTTATCCTTTTTAACTTTAATGAAATTTACAAAAGCAATCAATATATATAACAATCCATAGAGGAAGATTCCTAAACTAATATTTTTGATAGTGAGACTCAGGTTGTCCAAAAAAAAACCTAGCACAAAAAAACCTAGTAAAATGTATAACCCTGCATCTAAAAAAACTGCTTTATGTATTTTTTCATTACTCTTTAATTGAACTGAATAAAATAATTGATTGGCAACTATAAAAGAGATATTAATGGCCATATAAATCGCTATATCATAAAAATCTGTTGTAAAATAAATTATTTGATTTATAATAAAATAGAGTGATAGCCATAAAGGATGTAGAGAAAAACCTTCTTTAATTTCAGTATTTTTTTTCTTTAAAATAAAATATGGATAAGCTCCAGGAACACCAAAATTAACTATAGCATTTAATAACATTCCTACTCCTGCCAATGCATATTCTAAAATTCCAAAATCATTTTTTGTAAGAAGATCAGCTAAAAATAGTGGGACAAGAAAAACAATGCCTTTTGCAAAACTAAAAATTATAAAAAATATGATGTTTTTTTTCAATCTTGATTTTTTAAAATTCTATTTGACTGGTGATACAAATACACTAAAGGTATAAAAAAAGAGAAAAACACTACTCCATGTTGTCGTTCAAAAATACTTTCTATCAGCATAAATGCACATATCGTAAATATAATTGAAACGAGAAACCAATTTTTAAATTTTACTGCTTGATATACAATGTATGTCATAAAAATTATGAAAAATACACCTCCAAATACCCCAAATTTTAAAAATTCTTCCAAGTATTGATTGTGTGTATTGTATCCATAAACCATTCCTTTCTTGAAATCTATATCTTCATATTTTTGTACTAAAACATCATTATAGTCTCCCGTTCCAACCCCTGTAAATAGATTTTCTTTGATTACTTCAGAAGCACAATACCATTTGATTAACCTCATTTCAAAAGTATTAGAAGTAGACTCATCATATCCGAAAGTAAAGACCTGATGGTTATAGATATTCTTCTCTATATCCCATTCTATTTTTGAAAGTCTAGTAAATTTTTCTGAAACATCTGTTTTGTTGTAAATAAAAAATGAAGTAAAAGCAAATATTAATACTAGAACCACTCTTTGAAAACTTTTCAACTGAATTAACTTTTTCGACAGAAAAATAAGTGTAATTAATAATGCTACACCAAACATAATTCTAGCTCCTAAGACTGCAATAAAGAAAAAGAAAAATAGAACCTGTAATAATCCAATACCAAATCCAATCTTTTTTGAGTTAATTTGATAAAACAAAAAAAACAAATTAAACATGAAAAATAACGAGAAATATGCATGATGAATTCCAGTAAGTCGATACAAGGAAATTACTGGCAGTGTTGATAATGGACCTCCTATTACAAAAAGCTTATGATATATTAAAAATAACGCAAAAAGGGACATCCAGTATTTAAATAATACAAACAGTTGATATAAATAATCTTTTGAAATCTTCTCTGAAAAAATAATTATGGGAAGAAGTAAAAAACTAAGTTTTACAGTTACCTCTTTCAAGCCCTCTTGCATATTCTCAGTAATCAATAATCCTATAACATGTATTATAAAGTAGATGAGGTAAAAATAGGCGACAGTAAAAGATAAGCCTTTCACTTTAGATATTAGATTTTTATCACATAAATAAAAGACTGCTAGGAGTATAATTGAAATTGAATTTAACTGATAACTTAATGTTAATGAAAACGCTACAAATGCTAATAGCACAATATAAACCAACTCTCTTGGAGTGCTTAAAATTCTCGCTTTCATTATTTTTTTATAATTTTTTCTACTATAACACCAGTGTTTTTTGCAAACCTTACCGGCAATGTCCTGTCAAAATTATTTACTGTTAATTGACGGATTGTAACCGGATTTAACGAATCTCCTTCATCAAAATTTGTTGTAAAATAACCATCAGAATTCTTTGAATTTATAGTGATATCGCCAATCGTTGAATTATAGCATCTGTTAATCCAAATGGCAGAAAATAATTGGTGTTCTACTACCGAAGCATCTTGCATAGGGGTCATTCCTTCTGAAGATCCTACTCCAAATTGGTCTATGATAATCTCATCAATTTTATGATTAGATCCAGTTAAATAGATCCCATGCCTATCTGAAGATTTTATGTATAATTTTTGAATGTGTAGGTTTTCAGGATTGTTTTTCCAACCATCAACAGCTAGACTTGCGTGATTGTTTTTATATCGATTATCACCAGAACCAAAGTCATCAATGGATAGATACTTAATCTTAATTTTTTTACATCCATGATATATATGACAACCCCTTGATCTCATACTTCGAATACTTTTTTCAATATCTGATTTCAAATAAACAGTGTCAATCTTAATATTTGTAGCTTCAGTTATTCCCAACCGATCATATATGATTAACTCTCCTTTTAGTTCAATATTTTCTGGCTTTTTGTGATTTTTTGATATTTGAGTAATATGAACTAAATCAAATTCTGCTTTGTCAAATCGAAGTTGAATGTTTTTCCTTGAATCTAAAAGTAACGCAGTCTTATAGTATCCTTTTGGAAAAAACAATTCAATTTTATTAGCTTCAGCCATATCCAAAACTGTCGTAATCTTAGATTTCTTTGATACTGGATGAATATTTGTGTAGGCAGAATCAGGAAATATACCATAACGACGAACATCTCCTTTTGGAAAATTTTCATTTAGAATATATGCATCCTCAGAAAGAATTTTTTGTATTTCTTTAAATTCTATTTTTTTATCACTATCAATTTTTTCCCTTCCCGGTTTCTCTTTACAAGAAAGTATAAGAACTAGCATCCCTAAAAAAAAATATAAATTTTTCATTTATTTTTTGTGTAAATTTCGTCTATTAAATTTTTTTTAGAGACCCGAGTTAATCTTTTTCTCACTTGTTGAACATCTTTTTTTAAATAACGAAGAGATTGGTTTACATACATTCCAGATTCAGTTAAATCTTTCGAAATCACAGAATTCCCTCCAATATTAATAGCATTAGAAACTTTAACTCCTGGATTAAAAACACATCTGGTACCAACATAAACATTATCACCTATGATTATTTCTCCATCTACACGTATTCTTTCTGTTCCTGAATTGTCATGCATATAGCCGTGTGTCCAAAACTGTGATCCTTTTCCTGCTACTTGACTGTTTTTGCCAAAACGAATACTACAGGTCAAATCAAAGAAATTATCATATGTAATTCTTGTCCCATCCTCAATACACAAAGATGATTTACCATAAGTTATAGGGCTATATGCTCTTGTGAATTTATTAAATTTTCCAATTCTACTTTTTCTACCTAAAAAAACAGTTATAGGCCCTTTAAAAAAATTTAAATTCTTAATTACAGCCTGGTTAGAAAGTTTAACACTATCTACTTTAAAAAAATTAAAATGTCCAATCTTAGAGTTTTTATCTAATGTTAAACTCTTAACATATAGAATGGATAATCCTATTTTAGAATTCCAACTAATCTTATGACCTAGTAATTTTAAGAACAGGTTTGCAAATTTACTAGGTAAAAGAGAGAAAAGTGCTGTTAAGAGTTTTGTTATAACCATTTACTTTATGATTAATCTATTTATATACTTGTTGTATTTATTGTTTTCAATTTTTATTGGAGAATAAGATTCAATACCTATTGGACTTAAAGAATATTGCACTTGAAATAAAAGTCTTTTTTTATTTTTTGGTAATAACCCTTTATGAAATCCATAAGTGTCTACAATAAAAGCGGAACCTTTTGGAGCAGTAAAATGCTTAATAGAGTATTCCCCAAAAGTTTTTATAATTTCTTCGTTGTTATAGCGTCTTATTTCTCGTAGCTTTTTTGATGAAGACGAACCTTCTACATATACATGAGGTCCATTTGACATGTCTACATCTGTAAGATAGATAAATAATTTACAAAACTTTAAATCATCTACATCTCTATGAAATAACTGTGCTTGCTCTGCTTTTTCTTTTCCTGGTATGGACCACCACATATTAATATTACTAATGGTGGGTGTTGCTCCCAAGAAATCCTGTACAATCTCTATAATATCTGAGTTATTTGCAATGTCGAGAAGTTCATTTACTGAGGATAAATCTTCTCTTCTATAATTTGCGACATGAACTTGAGCTGGAATTTCATCACTATAAAACATTCCAATATTTTTTCTAAATGGATCATAACACTTAAAAGTACTAATTTTATCCATAATATTTTGAATCTCTTTAGATGAAAGAAATGAACCAAGATTTAGATAACCCTTTTCATTTAAGTCGTTTACCTCTATGTCAACAATTCTACCAATTCCTTTCGGAATCTTACTTTTTTTAATCTGTCTTGATTTTCGTTGAGCCAAAAAATCTCTAATACTTTTAGATTTTACTGTTCTCATCAAATAAAAACTTAACTTATTTTTAAATTTTGACATATTACTTTAGAATCTTTACATATGATATTAATCCATCTTTTGTAGATATTTTCAACTTCCCTGTTAAAAGTATATAAATAAGTACAAAAAAACCGAAAGATATTAAATTATATAACCCCTGCGCTCCGTTAATAAAATTAAATACGGGCATAAAGAAGTTAATGATTAATAAATAAAATAACAGCGGAATAAATTGAAATCTTCCTTGGACTATTTTGTTGTATATAAGTTTTTGAAAAACTCCAAAAAAGAATATAAAAACCACTGAAAACCATCCGAAATCAATAAAAATAGGGCCAAAAAAAGTTGTATAAACCCCAGTTCTAGGTGGTGATTGTTGTATTTTTTTTAAGTCGATATTTGTCCGAAACACAATATTAATAAACTTGGCAAATATGTTAAATGTGTACCCTCCATACCAATAATTTTTTTTATAATTATTATATAAATATCCAAACTCAAATACTCCATGTAAATAATATTGCCCAAAATTCATCAATCCAAGTCTGAACGCTTGCACTGTTTTATTTTTTGTATTGATAATCTTATGCTTTGCCTCTTTGGTTGGTTCTACAGTAAAATTATATCCAGATCTAGTCAAAATATGCTCTACAGCTACTTTATCCGTTTTTGCAAAATCCTTTGTTCTTTCAATAAATAATTGAACTGAAAAAATCATAATAAAAATCATAATCAATGACACAACAAAAACTCTAGTTAATGAGATTTTTAATTTTTTAAAATACCTTAAATAAATAAGTAGCAACAAAATGATAACAAAAAGTCCAGCTCTAGACCCAAGCATAATAAATTCAAAAGCAGTAGAAAAAAACAAAAAATAACAAAAAATTAATAGTAATCTATTTTTGATTCCTAAATAATAATAGATGAACAACGGTATAAAACTAAAAGGATTTAATACCGCAGCGATAATACTAATAATGGATGATCCTGATTTTTCTAAAATGATTCTATTTAATGATATAGAGTTAGAAAATGAAGCACCTCTGATATAAAACTTGTCCAATACCTTGAAAAACAAACCTGTAACTGCTATCAAAATAATAATATAGAGAACTTTCCTAAGTTTATTTTTATTGACTTTATATGTATCTCTATTTTCTTTTTTTACAGATGGAATGATATTTAATCCTAAAATAAAAACAAAATAATTAATCAATAAATAGAATACAGGCATCCAGCCAACATATTTTTTTACAGTAAGTGGAACTAAAAAGAAAAAAAGAATCCATAATACAAATCCAGCTAGAGTAACTTTAGTTAAACTGTTTTTAAGTAAAAAAGAAAAATTAGTTTTTCCTATCATAGTTATTTATTACCGAAATGAAGGCTTTAGCTATATCATTAATATTTTCCTGGTCAATACAAGAGGCATCTGTATAAGGATCTGAAATTTTACCTTTGTAACTCAGTTGATTTAATTCATTAATGAAAATAATCATGTCTTGTTTTGTAACACAAGGAAATTCTCCTTTCTGAACTTTTTTAATAATTGTTTTCAATTCAGCATTTAAGGATTTGATATAAATACAACTCTTTATTTTATTATTAATTGTCTTAACAACTGTAACAATTGGTTTTTTTGATAATATACATTCGATTGCTATTGTACCGGTAACAGTTATTACCAAATCTATTATTGGTAAAATATCATCCATTTTTACATTATGGTGTAAAATTTCTATCTGTTGATGCTTTGTAGCTAAACTGATTAAATTTTTTGAAATCTCATAATTAGATTTAGGG
>Ga0102886_1000910_pt1 | contig 12570 bp, 17 predicted proteins | sample Colrivmet1550A02_FD_84499 | JGI IMG/M metagenome (GOLD analysis project Ga0102886, IMG submission 84499) | Estuarine microbial communities from the Columbia River estuary - metaG 1550A-02 | ecosystem: Environmental > Aquatic > Marine > Intertidal zone > Estuary | place: USA: Columbia River... | reverse complement strand
TTTAATGTTGGTTTCGGTTCTTTTGCCGCTCTTGCTTTATCTTTGTCAGCATGAGGGCCTTTTCCCATTCCTCTGATTACATCATCGGGATCAACACCCATTCCTCTTGCCACGTTTTTAGCTCTTTCAACAGATTCTTTATGTACAGAATAATGTGGTCCATCCCTATGTGGAAATGGCTGAGTATTTAAATGTTTTGACAAACTATCAGATCCGTCAGATGCCGTGTCACCTTTAAGGAGCCGGTGTTTTGTTTTTACTAGATAGTAAGAATCTGGCGCATTTTTATGATTTTTCCATTTCATTCCATCAGCCTTTGTCTGAAAGTGAGTTAAAACCTCGTGATCATAATCAAATGCAACAAAGTTTTCATTAAGTGAGCGCAATAGTTTTGTATATCTTTTTTCCATTTTCATCTTCCTGGTTTATCCCATCCTTTTAAAATATCTGGCGAAAAGTTGTTGTATGAAAATTCTAATCTGTCAACAATCTTTACCGCATCACCACCTAATTTGTCAATAGCAACATAACCTTCTTCGCCGGTAACTTTAAAACCATCTGGCGTTTTTACGAAAGTATCGATACTTTTGAGCTTATTAAGTATATTTATAAGTTTTAACTTTACAACAATTATCAGTTGTTGTAAATCAAATATTTTTTTAAGATTAGCTTTGTTAGTAGGTGAGAAAAATTTTAAAAAGTTATCACGCTTTATCATCTGAGCCTTCTTACCTTTTTCAGTTTTTCGCTTATCGATTTCTTTTTGATACCTAGCATTAACCCACTTGATTAGCGCAGTCACATGTCTTGCAGTATCCTTAATTTGCTCGCCTTTACGAACAAAAGTATTATTAAACGTTTCAATCGTTTGAGCAATATCTCTATTATCTTCAAGAACTTTAAGTGTAGATGCACCAATCTGATTAAATAAAAACCCTATTTCAGATAGTTTTTTATTTACATCTTCTGTCTCATTTGCTGACATGGTGACCCTTGTTAAATCTCTAAGCATTGCATCTTGAGACCACACATCAGCACTTTTTCTTAGTTTTGAAACATCAACACCATAAGAAGCTCTCATCGTCTCAAATGAATCACCGGTATACGTGGTATGCCATACGATACCCATCTTAGCTCTTTTTACAGAAGCAGCTGCAGGCGTACCTGCAGGAATAGCATAAGCAATGGTATTTGGATGAAATACTACATATTTCTGACCATCAATAGTTTGAGTAGCAAGCTCTGATTTTGAAAATAGAAAATCTCCTTGAATCACGCCTTTAATTCCAAGCGCTGGCAGATACTTTAAAGCTTCTTTTAATTTAGCATTTAAATCACCTTTAGTATCATCATCAATATCAGCATCGGTTTTATAAACCATAGGATTTTTATTAAAAATACCCTTTTTAGCCACGAAAAACTTTCCGTCATTTGGATCAATACCAGCAAAAACAGCAGGTGCACCGTCCCATTTAACACTTACTCTGCCTTCTTTTTTACCACCTAACATATCTCTTAGATCTCGAAGAGCAAAGATTGCTTGTCGAGTACCACCCACGCCGCCGTAAATAACACGATCTTCGATATGAGTCATATGAGTATTTTTTTGTTCAGTTATAAAATTAGTAAATCTAAGCATCCTGATATTCCGCGGCCTTGCTATAGTCCAAAGGATACCCATTAGCATTTTGTTGACTATGAACTTTGAAATGGTGTACATCATATCCATCTGATGTTTTATGAGATTTAATATGTTTAAATTTAGTGCCTGCTGGAATTATTGTTTCTTTTTCGGAGTGGCCTTCTGAACCAGAACCTTTTCCATCTATATGAACACCTTTGGTCTTTTTATCAGCATGAATTACTACTATATGCCCGCTGCCAAATTCTTCTGCTGACTCATGACTGTGTGAAGTAGACATATGTGACGGATTATGAACTATACCATCTTTAGCGCCTTTTGCCGCCTCGCCAAAGTCGTGATGCGACCCGTGATATAAAGTTATTTTCTTACCAAAAGGTTTAGAATGCTTTATAATTGTACGATGTACATGAGATTCGCTTCTGTTAATATGTTCCAATTGATGATAAGTGGGGTAAGTAGAAAAATCGTTCATATGCACGTGTTTCTCTTCCCCATCCGCGTGATCTTGGGCATGCCAAGTATGATAGCCATGCCCACGCCACAACTTCTGCTTATGTGCATCTATCAAATGTTCATTCATGTCTAAAGAGTTTGCTTTAAAATATTGAAAAGCTTTTTTTTCATGAGGATCTTTATGCGCGCCTGCAGAATGAGCAGACAAATATGCACTGTGATCTTTTTTATTATGACCAGCAGCATGTTCGTCTAAAGTCTTTTCATGATCGGCTTTAATACCAAGAGATTTTTTAACTTTGCTTATTATAGTAGATTCATTAGTATCTTTTTTCTTATCTTTTTTTCTATCACGTTTATGGTATGACGTACTATGAGAAATAAAAACATTTCCGTCTTCATCTTTATGAAATCCGGGAACAATTTCAGTAGATTTACTTTTGTTTTCTGTTATAAATGATTTAAATCTTAGCATATTATTTTCCTATTTTCCGTTTTGTAATCGGGTTCTAAGGTTAATTTTATCTTGAATAGTTGCATCAGGACCAAGATGTTTATTGATTGCTTTACTTAATGTATTAGCAGTCCGTGTTACTTTAGCTTTATTAACTCCATAATCATGATCACTGAGTTTTTCTTCAGCATTGATATGATTTTGATATTTTTTACGTAATTCAGCAGTATCTTCTTTAACAGTTTTTGGAATGTATTCCTTAATTTTCTTTTCAATAGCCGAAATAATCTTGTTATGTGTTTGGCTTAAATAGCGATCTTTTCTTAATCTACTAATAGCTAATACAGTCTGAGCTGCATACTTCTTTTGAAAATCTGCTGGTCGTGTGTCTATATCCTGAACATTTGCTAGTCTATCAGCTAACTTAACAACTAATGCCCAACTTGACATCTTAGCCATTTTATTAGCTATATATTCACCCTTACCAATTGCATCAGATGCAGCTTTATCAGTAGTTAGTTCTTGAACCATATCAGCTACAAGAGCACCAAACTGTTTAACTAAGTCTTGATATGTCGTATCAGTATCTTCAAGCGTATCATGAAGATATGCTGCTTGAATCATAGCCGATAAGTTATTAGACTTTTTAAATTGCTTTACAAATCGTGCAACTTCTTTTGGATGTACAATATACTCTCCACCACTTTTTCTAAACTGGCCTTTATGAGCCTTTGTTGCAACACGAAGAGCTGTCAAAGCACTTTCATTAAGCTCTTCACTACTCTCTGTTACATTATGTAATGCTTTATGACTAATTTCAGTATTTCTTTTTACATGATTCATACCAGTTTTTTTACTGTAATAGGTGTCTTTGTCAAAATCACCTTTTAATTTATAAACACTGTACTTATATCCCGGAAATTCTTTTTTTAATCCATGCGCGCCTTTAGTAGCATCTTCTGTATTTTTAAATGCAACCCCGCCGTGCTGACCCTTTGATGCACCGAGTTTAGTACCAAATTTTTTATCCATTGGATCAGTTGAGCCGCCTTTTAGATTTTCTTTTGCGCGATTAGCATTAGCATCATAAAATCTGGTATGACCAATAGTATAGAATTCGCTAATATATTGTTTAAAGCTTTGCATCGTATTTTCCTATTGTTTCATAGATTCGAAAGGATTTTTCTTATTAGTTCCAGGTTTAACAGAATATTTACTATCAGCCATATTTTTAACTTTTACTTCAGGTTGTACTTCATAAAATTGAGATCGAGTGCCAACTCTCATTTTAAATTCGCCTGTTCCTTTAAATACTGGAACGTCGTTTGGAACATTACATGGATTTTGTTGTTTATCAAAAATATAAAAATCATCACCGGCTTGTAAATAATATGCAGGTTCTGCTTTACCTTGTAAATAATGTTTTCTTACAATTTTACCTAAATCTACGTTACTTTTATTCATTATATAACGATTACGTGTTTTGAAGAAATCTTTCATTACGTCAAGTGGAACGGCTTTTGGATCCTTTAACCCACCCTTTGTAGTAGGAACTTTGCAATCTTTGATTCCTGAAAATTTCTCTAGATCTGATAAAAAGGATTTAGCCTCATCTGAATTATTTAAAAAATTAACAATATAAGTTTTTAAAGGTGAAAGTTTACCGCTTTTTTTATCTCTACCACCATCCCACTTTTTGCCATTATAGAAAACTCTCTCATTGCCAAGATTATCTGTGTGATTCATTTTTACTTCTAACCATACTCGTTTTTTTCCACGGTATTGAGTATCAATAGCAATATCTGCATATTTAGCACTGACTTTTGGTCTAGACGCTGGAACACCTAAACTAGTCATATAATCAGCAACATCTTTTTCGTATTGATCAGCAGCTTTACTTTCAGTAATATAACTCTTAAATGTCAGCATAAACTTTTCCTATAGCAGTTTAGTTTATACTATTTATACAAAAAAAAATAAGGACAAACTTTCGCTGGCCCTTATTTTTATTAATTGGATATAATTGGATATAATTGGATATTAATATGGATTTCTTTTATAGATGTATGCATCTGCATAAGCAGCATCTGGCAAGCGAACTGATTGACAACAACCATAACCTCCCTTAGACCAACCACATCCTTGACGATATTTCCATGCATTCGGATTATCTTTACCAAGTCGACCTTGAAGCTTGATATAATATTGATGATTAAGACCTTCTTGCTTAAGCATTTTATTCATGTATTTTACAAATTTACGAAGGTCTTTGATTCGCGCAGAATCTTTTGAATCATTAGTAAATGTACCAATATATGCGTCAGTGCGTTTCATTTGTCATTCCTTATATCATTTATCATTGCTGCGACACTCCAACCAACACCAATAATAATAAATCCCAAACCCACTGCTGGAGCACCAGTAGTAATTAAAACTAAGCCAGCAATAGCAACAACTGCTGAATATATAAACATTACTGGCATTCATCAAATCCTTTAAATTCTTGTGTTTTGATAAAGATAACATTTTTAAGTGTTATTTCACCAGTTTCAACCATGCGGTTGAGTAAGCTATAGATGAAGTCAAGTGCTTGAAATTCAGTAACACCATGGCGAGATGTTTCAACAGTTTCAAAAAAACCATCAAGATTGCGAGTGTAACGAAGAGTTGCGATGTTCATATTTTTATCCAAAAATTAAGGTTATGATTGAGAATACAAAAGCCATATTCAATATGGCTGATGTAAGATTTATAAAGAAGGATTTCATTAGAAGATTTCTCCAGTAATGACATTTGCAATTGGCTGATTACCAAGTGCATCTCGAGCCATCATTTGCTCTTCAGCGATTTGCTCTGGTGAACGATTTGCTTGAGCAATTTTATAGTCATCAAGAAAGCTTGAAACTTGAGCTTTACGATAACCATTTGAAGTATGAAGTACTTCATCAGAAATAAGACCAGCTTCAAAGAAATCAGTTAGCATATCTTCAAAAGGAACCCGATCGTTTGAGCTCCAGAAAAATGTTTGGTTAAATGTATCAACATAACCTCTAGCAAAGGTTTCAACAATTTTTGATGCAGTATAACCAGTGAAAGTTTGTGTACGAGGATCTCTTTTCATAGTATTTCTCCTTTGTTAATACCTTTATAAACTAGTTTTAGCTGATTGTAAACAAAAAAATGCACCCAAAGATGCATTTTTTCAATATTAGAAAAAGGTGTGATAAAAATGTTACACTATGATGAACTGGCTTCGTAAATCATTTTAATATTTTTTGAAATAGCTTTATTAAATTCTTCTTCAGTTTGATTAAAAAATAGACTTTCGCTTAGTCCTCGACTAAAACTTGCTCCCATATTTTTATTCTTTTTAAGCCTAGTACAAGCTTCATCAGTAGTATATCCACCACTTAAACCTACGACTTTATCTACCGATGGATGCTCAATTAAACTAGCATACAAATTAGGAGTTTCAGGTAATGTTAGCTTAAGAATACATCTGCCTTTAAATTTTTCTAAACTACGATACAACTCATCATTAAGAATAACTTCTAACTCGGCTTTCTTTGGATGATCAATTGGTACTTCAGGTTCAACAATAGGGAGTAAACTTTCAGCATATATTTTCTCTGCATATTCAAATTGCTGGTCTAAAATAGTTTTTAATATCTCTTCTGTTTTTACAATACTTCTCATTTTTGTACCATAACAATTATGAGTTAATGCATACATAATCATATCATTTAAATTGAATACTTTAAGAGTACCATCATTTTCACAGCCAGAATCAATCTTAAGAAATGCTTCGATTCCTTTAGAATTTAATTCTTTAACAGCACCTCTATCAACAGAATCTTTATAAAGAATAGCAGCCCAAATATTTTTATGGATAAAATTAGGCGAATTGATCATTCTTAGTCTCATATCGTGAACTAAATCCATTTTATTGTCTTCAGTGTATTCTACATCATAGCGTTCTAATACACCGCCTGTACTTCCTCCGCTATGATCCATCGCTGCAATAAACTTCATTTCACTTCTCCCATTTTTTAAGTCTTTGTTTTTTTCCAAGTTCCCAAGCTTCTTCAAATCCATGAAATTGACTTGGATCACAATTACACCATAATCGTTTAAAATATCCTTTTAGAGTTGAATTGACGTCATCTCTTGAATAGCCTAAAGGTATTAGCATACCTTTGACTGCCCACATAAGTCGATTCGCTTCTTTGATTTCTTCAGAAGTCATTTCTTCTGAAGAAGCCTGATAATTTATCATTCATATGTCTCACCAGTTTCTCGAAAAAAGTTCTCTGACCAAAAGGCTTTATCATCAATCCAAATATCGTAATGTTCTTTTTTACCAACGCTTAGTTCATGGAATTTAGCACCCCAGTCTGTTAGTTGATCTTTTGTTAAATGATAATAATCCACTTTACTTACTGCGCCTCGTGCAGTCATATACTTAATCGTGTGACCAGCATCATATAGAGCATTTACTTTTGCTATTCTGTTTGGAATTGGTTCGTGTAAAGCGTAGTCTTTTTTTCCATTTGGCAAAAGCACTTCATTGCAAATGGTTCCATCAATATCAATCACATATTTCATAAATCATTCTCCAAATTAATATGTTATTATATATACTTATGTTACAGTTTATGGCACCCAGACAAAAGCATATCCGTCTTGATGGTGATTAGAACCGCCAATAATAAATCTTCCATTTGCAGACATTTTATGTCTACCGATTCGATCGGAACTTTCGCCGTCAGTATTGATCAACATGGTGTCTTTTGTCCATACATTAGATATGAGTCTATATACGAATATTGCACCATCATTAGAATTTGCCGCTGTAGGCTCTGGACGACTATAAGAACCAACACCAATTACATTTCCAGCATCATTGACTGTAACATTTGATCCATATTTGTATTGTTGACCAGCATTAACGCCTTCGTCAAGTCTTGAATGGTGTGTCCAAGTTCCACTAATTAAAGTATATACATGGACACAACCTTCTGCGCTTGATGCTAATCCTGGCACAGACTCTTGATCATTTCCTAATACCAGAGTGTTGCCATCTTTAGAAAAACAAAGTCCAGTACTACCAAGGTCAGCAGCATTAATCTCCGTATCATCGGATTCAGTTAAAATTTGTGTTTGAGTCCAAGTCGAACCAGATCTTCCCCAAATTTCTGTACTGGAGCCGGTGAAAAATGCGGCAGTATTTCCATCATTTGACAAACAAACAGAAAGACCACAGTTATCGTTTGATGCTGGCCCTACACTCTTATGTTCTAGAGTCCATGTTGTACCAGTTCTATGATAGATATAAACAGATCCTTGTTTGGCTGATCCATCCCACGCATGACCAGAGATAATAGTATCACCATCGCCACTCATCTCAACATGTGTATATTGACCAGATGATGAAACAAATGGAGCTGTTGGTAGTAAAGTTGCTTGAGAAGTCCAAGTTGTTCCTGATCTTGTCCAAACTTCATGTCTGCCAGTATTTGTACCATTGTCATCGGCATAAGGAATATTTACGACAGCTGTGTTACCATCATTTGATATCGCAACGCCGCCACCCTCACCGGCAGGATCACTTGGGTATCCACCCGCATATTGAAAATTGGAAGGCGAAGCAGTTACCAATTTTGCCTGTTGTGTCCAAGTTGTTCCTGACCTTGTAAAGATATAGGCCGAACCGCCACCGCTTGATGGCGAGGGATCGGACTTAGGAGAACCGATAATTGCAGTGTCACCGGCTTCATTTATATTTACCGAAATACCAAATTCATCTCCGCTTGCAATATCATTGGCAGTAAATTTTGCTTGTCGTGTAGCAGATGACCAATCTGGTGTAAATGATAAATTGAACGCACTAACCGCACTCACAGCACCTGTTGCACCATCTGTAACACTAAAGGTTATACTGAATGTTCCAGCATGAGCTTCAGTTGTACTAGGCGTGATAGTAAACACATTATCTGCTTGAGCCACTGTTGCTGTTGATCCTAAAGAGCCTGTTGTGACTGCATATGACCATGTAAGAGGAAATCCTTCTGGGTCAGTAGAAACTGCTGTGATTGTAGTTGCTGTTCCATCTGCTGCAAGTGTGTATGATGCGTCAACACCAGTAATATCTGTTGGTGTTGCGTTTGTCATCGTAGCAATCAAAAACCAACCCGTACCAGTATAAGCAAATATTTTATTTAAATCGTTTACTAATGCTAGATCTCCATTAACCATACCAGTATGGGCAATCAATGCTGCCATATTTGCAAAGGTTTGCATACCAGTTGCACCAGTAGCCATTGCTGCAGCAGTTAGTTTTCTATTTGATGGAGTAACTGTTTTGTCAGCAATTTGGGAAAAAGCTCCGCCTCCCCCAAATGCTTTTGCAATTAAACTTGCTTTCGATGCCATAAGTAAAACCTCTTTAAATAGTAGCTTTAACTGTATTTATATCAAAATCTAGCTAGATATTTAGCAATATTTCCAACAAATGGTAATAACATAACAGCCATCAATAAATTCATTCCAGTGTGAGCCATTGCTATTCGTAGTGTATCGCCCTTTGGCATGCCATCAGATACAAAGAAACCAGCTAGCCATATCGTTCCAGTTGTTCCAATATTAGCTCCAAGTACACATGCGATAGCTGCAGGTAATGGTAGCGCTCCACTTGCAACTAACGCAATAATAGCTGTAGTGGATAATGACGATGATTGCCACAATAAAGTCATAGCAATTCCACCAATAAACATATAGATTGGATTACCCAAGAAAAACTGTAGATGATCCATATTTCCCATGGATTTCATACCACCAGAAAATGTCTTAAGTCCTATATAAAATATAATAAGACCAACGAGAGTCGTAATTAAAGGGTTTCCGAGTTCCATTTTTGTGACTTTCTTTGTAAGTTTTTTGATATTATCCATACAATTATTCCATTGTAATTAAAAAAATAGCAAGCCATATAGACTTGCTATTATATATTAGGGTTTGTAGCTATAACTATGTAACAGATTTATTATATTTTAAGGTCGAAAACCTGCTTTGAACTTACGTCGAACACTACGTCTTGTAGTTGTTGTTGACACCTGTTTACGCTTTGTATTTAGCTGAGGTTGAACTACGTCAGGAGTCAATCGCTCAACTTCTGATTCGACAATATCATCCAGTTTTTTATCAAGTGAAATAGTTTCAGCCATTTCACCAATGATTTCATTTACAGGAGCATCCATAATGTCCTGCACTACATTCTTAATATTCATTACATATTCCCTTTAAAGTTGGGGGAGCCGAAGCTCCCCTTTTTGATTAAGCTACGTTAGCCAATTCAACTGCACGCTCTGCAGCTTTTACTTTACGAACTTGATTACCACCAAACCATTGGCTATGTAAACGATTTTCAGCATTACGACCTTGAACGTGATCAGTAATATAAGTTACTGAATTTAAAGCCTGCCACCAAGAACCTTCGGCATATTGTGCACCTGGCTGAGTTTCTAATGCATCATAGCAGAGCTTAGCATTACGAGAAAGATCATCATATGACGATACTGGAGAATCAACCTTATCTTCTTTGCGAGAAGTGTTTGGATAGACATCATTGTAATACCGAATAAGAGACTCTGCAGTAACTTTCCGGCTACCAAGAAATTCAGCCATGTCTTTGTATTTAGCAAATTTCTGAGATGCAATACCCAGTGTAGTTTTAACAGCTTCTGGATCAAATACATTCCGGTGACCAATACTTACCGAACGTTCAGCTTTTACACCAAGTGACCATTCTAATGTATTGGCACAAACAACCCGAACAGGAGTAAAACGAATATTAATTCCTTTACCATATTGATGTGGATTTGAAAAAAGCATATATGCTTCTACAGTATCTTCGCCAAAGACATCGAATGACTCTTTGATTTTAGCAAGTGCCCAAACATTTTGACCGCCACGAAGAGATCCGGCAGTATGCATCTCCATATCACCAGCCATTACATATTCTGAAAAGAATTCAAACGCTGTTTCATTCTGAACAGGGTTCCAATCTGGACCAACGTTAGTTAAGATTTTATTATCCGAAGAACGAACTAAAGCTGATTGACCAGTTTTAATAGTTTGAGTAGCACCACTTGCATGAGGTATATTAACTACTGCATCATGTTTTTCAACTGTCCAATTTAATCCAGCTTTTGTCATCATTTGTTGAGGAGTTAAATCATTAGAAACTTCAGTTCCAAGACCATGCCAAGGTACGCTACCAGCGTAAGCCATTTGAGCAACTCCATCGATCATTTCTACTTCATGTGCCATTTGCAAATTCCTTTGTTTTGCTTTGATATGTATATTCTAACATAATACTAGTAAATTGTAAACCCCTAAAATGCATTTTATTTGCATTTATTTAAACTTCTTAAGAAGATGTAACTCGCAACTTATGTTTTCCCGATAACTTGCAATCTCGTACACAAGACAATTCCAACATCTGAACAATACATATTATCCCATCTCAGCAATCATCTTTCTGGTCCGTATCATCAAAAACCAGGGTTATGACTAAAGCGATATTCGCAGGATAGCAGAGGCTCATTTCTCTGTTGTACAAACGATTTACATCTACTTAAGAAGTATAGTTAGGACTTACAGGATTATTCCATGCCTTTTATTATGCGGCCAGATCAAACCATTCTGGATTTGTATCCAACCAGCGATCTAGCGTTTTGCGGTCCACATTTAAGCCTGCGGCTAGATCGTTCATTCGCTGATCTTCAGCAGACTCGAAAGCGGCTTCAGCTTCAGCTTCGGCCTGAATTTGTTCACACGCATTTTTAATGCATGCATTGAGTTCATCATCTGACATAGATGAGAAATCAAAGCTACGGCTATAGCTTTTGCTATAAGCTTCAGCTATCGTGTAGTAAGCGTCTTCTTCAAGCTCGATACGGCTGAACTCAGCCAAAGTGCCAGTTGGCACGCGATCTGCCCAATAAGCAGTTTCCTCAGGACCTGGAAGGCGACCCATCCAGTTACCAGGAGCTTCAGCCTCAAAGGCATCAGCTTCGGCGTGTTGAGCCAGGATGTAATCTACCAGTTGCTTTTCCATAGTATTTCTCCTTTGTTTGTACCATTATAATACATTTTAGAGTGATTGTAAACAGTTAATTTAAACGATATGTAAATTTTCCATATCTAATTCATGTTGGATACGATCTAGTACATCAGCGAAGTATTCCATTTTTTCTGCATAAACACCGCTGTGAGCAACGCCGTCAATTGTAAGAGTGTATATGCCACCCCAGCCTTGCTCTTGGTTTTTGATGTACTGTGCAATGACTGGTTTAGAAAATTTGTCAGATACCATAACATCATGTACAGCTTCGGTGAAGAGAGACTCAAGAGTGTTCATTTTAAGATCCTTATCAATTTTATTTCTTGATACCTTTATAATACATTTTAGAGCATATGTAAAGGAGTATTTTCAATGTTTTTCATTTTATTTATATATTGCATATAAGTGTTACATTTTTATTACAGTTATTTATGTATAAATAGATAGGTGAATTACATAACATTTTTGATTTTTAGTATGCTGATAATAATTAAGAAAGAGAAGTTATGATCGATCCAATCACTGCTATTGCTGCTGCATCAGCTGCATATAAAGGATTAAATGCCATTGTAAGTGCAGGGCAGGAATTAGAAAACTGTACTAGTCAATTAGGTAAATGGTTCGGTGCTTTAAACGATATTAATAGAGCTGAAGAACAAAGAAAAAGACCTCCACTTCATGCAAAGTTAATGGGCTCTGGCTCTATCGAAGAAGAAGCATTTGCTATTCTTACTCATAAGAAGAAAATGAAAGAGCAAGAAAAAGAAATAGCTTTTATGTTGAACATGAGATTCGGTCCTAATACTTGGGATGAAATGTTAGAATTAAGAAGATCTATTAAAAAAGAACGTGAAGAAACAATTTATGCGGCTGAAGAATTTAAACATGCCATCA
>Ga0102886_1000895_pt1 | contig 12710 bp, 8 predicted proteins | sample Colrivmet1550A02_FD_84499 | JGI IMG/M metagenome (GOLD analysis project Ga0102886, IMG submission 84499) | Estuarine microbial communities from the Columbia River estuary - metaG 1550A-02 | ecosystem: Environmental > Aquatic > Marine > Intertidal zone > Estuary | place: USA: Columbia River... | reverse complement strand
GTCTTTATCCTGATGGATGTAGTAGGTGTAAATTCTTTCAATTGCATCTTTTTGTGCATGCGCTTTTTCAGGTACGTGAATAATATCCTTCACCGCAATCTGGTCTGGTAGTTGTTTGTTAAGCCGGTATTTTAATGTTTCAAGGTTCGAAGGAATGATTGCATGAAAAACATAATTGTCGGCATGAACTCCAGCATCTGTTCGGCCACAGCCATAAATAATCATTGGTTTTTTTAAAATAGAAGTCAGAATTTTTTCGATAATTTCTTGAACGCTATTGCCATCTTTTTGATTTTGCCAACCATGAAAGCCTGAGCCGTTATATGAAATGACAAAAAAATGCTTACTCCAATTCATAAAACAAAGAGAATAAAAAAGCGATTGCAATCACTTTCATTTTAACCCATAAAATTCTTTAGTTTATTTTCGCTCCATGCAGTTAAAGCAATCCACTTTTTCATTGGTTTTGTTGCTGAGCTATTCTTTAGGCTTTGCACATAATTTGCTACCGCATTGTTCTAATCCTGATCAGTTTTCTCACAGTCATCATCAATCTCATGAGCACCATAGTGAGGAACTTTCAAATGAGGTTAACGATGAGCATATTGCGCATGATAACCACGAGGATAAAGGGTTGTATGATTTTTTTCTTTGCTTGTTAAGTGAGGTCGATCATCATTACCATTATGAGCTGAACACAGATTTTACTTTTTCGAAAATCAGTCAGCTTAATCTTGATTTTTTAAAAGTTAAAATAGACGCAGTTCAAAGCGATGGAAGCGAGCAAAGGGTTTTTGCTTCTTTTACTCCAAGTCTAGAATTTAACATTCAACAGAATTATTCCATTCCATTCATTGGTCATCAAAACCATCGAGGTCCACCTTACTCATCTTAATTTTATTGGCAAAGTCCGCCATAACTTTTTAGGCCCTTTTTTTAGGTGCTTTATTCTGGATTACATTCAGATCATTTTTAAAGTCAAGATTTATCATGATTAATAGTATTATTTCTTTTTCAATAAAGAACAAGCTCATCATTGCATTGTTCACCCTGGCGATAATTATTGCTGGCATTTGGAGTATTTCTAAAGTGCCTTTAGATGCCGTCCCTGACATTACCAATAATCAAGTGCAAGTCATCACTTTATCTCCAAATTTAGGAACGGAGGACATAGAGCGTTTCATAACCTATCCTGTTGAATTGGCCATGGCCAACTTGCCGAACGTAATTGAAATCAGATCTGTATCAAAGTTCGGTCTGAGCTTAGTAACCATTGTTTTTAAAGACGAAATGGGTACATATCTCCCACGCCAATTGGTGGGTGAAAAACTCAATTCAATTCGTTCAGAAATTCCAATGGGCCTTGGTAAGCCAATGATGGGACCTATTTCTACTGGATTAGGAGAAATCTATCAGTACTCTTTGGATGTAGAGCCGAAATACAAGGAGCAGTATAGTGCCTCTGATTTACGGACCATTCAAGATTGGCTAGTAGGTCGACAAATGGCAATGGTGCCAGGTGTTGTAGAAGTCAATGGTTTTGGTGGAGACATTAAGCAGTACGAAGTTGCAGTTCACCCAGATGAATTAAAATCGATGGGCATTACCATTTCTGAGGTGTTTGAGGCTTTAGAGTCTAACAACGAAAATACGGGTGGCGCTTACATTGAAAAGAACCATCAAGCCAATTTTATTCGTGGAGAAGGGCTAGCGCGTTCGGTATCGGATATTGAAAATATCGTAGTGAAAAATAGTAATGGGATTCCCATTCTCATTAAGAATGTTGCTGAGGTTCGTTTTGGGAAAGCCATTAAATATGGAGCCTTTACTAAAAATGGAGAGGGAGAAGCAGTAGGCGGAATGATCATGATGTTGAAAGAATCCAATTCAAATCAAGTGATTGCTGCGGTAAAGGAAAGAATGGAATCTATTCAAGAATCGTTGCCTGCAGGAATCGTGATTAACCCATATTTAGATAGAAGTAAGCTCATTAAAAACACCACAAAAACGGTGGCGACTAATTTATTGGAAGGCGCGCTCATCGTCATTTTTGTGCTTGTTGTTTTATTAGGGAATTGGCGAGGCGGGTTGGTTGTCGCTTCAGTAATTCCGTTGTCTTTATTATTTGCTTTCATTCTGATGAATGTCTTTAATGTGTGGGCAAACCTGATGAGTTTAGGTGCGATAGATTTTGGAATTATTGTGGATGGCGCTGTTATAATTGTCGAGACTATGGTTTTTGCAATTCATGAAAAATTCTTAAAGAAAGAAAAACTAGACCAATCGGAAAGAGACAATATCGCCTATAAATCTTCCAGTAAGATGATGAATTCGGCCTTTTTTGGGCAGCTAATAATTCTTATTGTTTTCATTCCAATTTTGGCTCTTGAAGGCATAGAAGGAAAGATGTTTAAACCCATGGCACTCACGTTCATGTTTGCCATGATTGGTGTTATGCTTTTGTGTTTAACTTATGTGCCAATGCTTTCATCCGTGTTTATAAAGGTGAAATCGGATAAGTTAAGTTTTGGCGATAAGCTCGTATTAAAGATTGAGAATTTTTATGAGAGATTACTGTCTGTCTCATTAAAGCGTGCTAAAATTGTTTTGATTACAGCTCTTGCAATGTTTGGCTTGTCTGTTTTAACGTTTAGTTCAATGGGCGGTGAATTCATTCCTAAAATTGATGAAGGAGACATGGCGTTTCATGCCATTTTAAAACCAGGAACTTCACTTTCAGAAACCATAGAGACCACAACAAAAATTGAAGGAATAGTAAAGGAGCAGTTTCCAGAAGTAGAAGACATCATGAGTCGCACTGGAGTGGCTGAGGTGCCAACAGATCCCATGCCCATGGATATTGCGGATATTTTTGTTATTCTAAAGCCAAAAAGCGAATGGCGCGATGGATTGACGAAAGCAGATTTAATTGAAGAGATGAAAAAGGCAGTATCTATTCTGCCTGGAATAAATTTTGAATTTTCTCAACCCATAGAAATGCGTTTTAATGAGTTGATTACAGGGGTGCGCGAAGATGTTGCCGTTAAACTCTTTGGGGAAGATCTAGACGTACTGGCTAGTAAGGCCGAAGAAATGGGAAGGCTCATTTCGCAAGTAGAGGGAGTTGGCGACATGAAAGTAGAGTCGACCCAAGGTTTACCGCAGATTACGATTCAATACAATCGGCAGAAAATTGCACAGCATGGCTTGAGTATTCGTGAAGTGAATAGAGTAGTAGAGTCTGCATTTGCAGGAGGAAAAGCAGGCGTGATTTTTGAAGGGGAAAAACGCTTTGACTTAGTGGTTCGTTTGGCATCTGAAAGCCGTCAGGGCATTGATGATATTAAGAACCTTTATGTCAATCTAGACAACAATGTTCAAATTCCTTTACGAGAGATAGCCGATATTTCTTACGTGCCCGGACCGATGCAGATTAGCCGAGACAATACACAGCGCAGAACTTATGTGGGTGTAAATGTGCGTGGTCGCGATGTTCAATCGGTGGTAATAGACATTCAAGAAAAACTAAAAGAAAATTTAACACTACCTGCTGGCTATTTTATTGAGTATGGCGGAGCTTTTGAAAACTTACAACGCGCCACAAGCCGCCTGAAATTAGTGTTGCCCATTGCGCTTGCACTCATTTTCATACTCATCTTTTTTGCATTAAAATCCATGAAACAGACATTTATGATTTACATGGCCATCCCGCTGGCGGCCATTGGTGGTGTATTTTCACTTTGGCTGCGTGATATGCCTTTTAGTATTTCTGCGGGCGTTGGTTTTATTGTGCTTTTCGGAGTAGCTGTTCTTAACGGCTTGGTTTTAATCAGTGGGTGGAATGAACTGAAAGACGAGGGAATTACAGATTTAGACGAACGCATTCACCTAGGTGCGAAGCGAAGAATACGACCTATTCTATTGACTGCCTTAACGGATGTTCTAGGATTCTTGCCTATGGCTATTTCTACATCCGCAGGAGCGGAAGTGCAACAACCCTTGGCTACGGTGGTAATTGGCGGAATGATTTCTGCTACTTTATTAACACTTGTCGTTTTGCCAATTCTTTACCGATGGATGGAGAGCCCAAGCCCGGTATTTCCTAAAAGAGCAGTGGCTTTTACCGCAATAGCTAGCGTATTAGTCTTTCCGTTTTCGACTCATGCACAAGAGCTTAAACCTTCAAAAATTAATTCTTTAGACAAAGCGATTTCAATTGGACTAGAGAATAACGGTTATGTAGAGGCGCAACGTACAAACATAGCTTTAGAGGAACAAGGACGAAAGCAAGCCATGAATTTGGGGAAAACCCAGGTTGGCCTGCAATACGGACAATATAACAGTTATGAAGATGATTTCATTTTTATGGTTGACCAAAAAATGGAGTTTCCAACGGTGTATGGCAAACAAAAGCAACTGGCTAATTCTAGAGTAAAAGGAAGTCAATATCAATTAGCGATGACAGAGAACGAACTCAGAAGGGATATACGGCTCGCTTGGTACGAGCTCTCTTACTTAAGGGAGCGGGAAGATCTTTTACTTTTCGAAGACACGTTGTTTGACAAACTTGTTGCTGCCTCGCAGATACGTTACGAGACCAAGGCCATTTCATTATTAGAGAAGGTCACGGTTGAGACGCAAATGATGGAAGTGAAGAATGCGTTGTATCTGATTAATTCAGATATTTTAATTCAAGAGCAGCAGTTGAGGTTGTTGTTAAATGAGAGCACCTTTTTAACATTTGATACTCAGGAATTTTCTGAGCGTTTGTTTTTAAATATGGTTGATTCTTCTGCAATAGCGAATAATCCAAAATTGAGCTTTGCCAAACAGCAAGTGGAAATAGCCAATGCCGAACAAAAGGTACAGTCAGCTAAGTTTTTGCCCGATTTAAAAGTGGGGTATTTCAATCAATCTATGATCGGCATTGTTTCACCGTCAGGAGAAATTACAAATTCTTCAGATCGCTTAAGCGGTATACAAGGCGGAATAACCGTACCTCTGTTTTTTGGATCATATAAAGCAAATGTGAAATCGGCAAAAATTAAAGCGGATATCGCCAATACACGAGCCGAGTACTACGAGACTGTTTTGTATGGCCGCTACGAACAGAAATTACAGGAAGTAGTAAAGTATAGAAATAGCTTGAATTATTACAAGGATGTTGCTTTAGATCAATCGGTGTTAATCTATAAAAATGCACAACGCAGCTACCAATTAGATGCCATTGGCTACGTAGAATATTTCCAAAATTTAAAGCAAGGGCTAAGCCTTCGTCTAAACTATCTCCACATTTTAAATCAATACAATCAAGCAGTTATTCAACTAGAATACATACTGGGACAATAAAAATTAAAGACATGAAAACGTATATACAATCTATTTTTACACTTGCTTCATTTTATTTGATTACTGGCTGTTCCAGTGATTCGGAAGCTCATGATGATCACGCTCATGAGCATGGTTCAGAAACGGAAGTGATGCTTTCTACACTTCAAGTGGAAGGAATGCACTTGACAACCGATGTTCTGAAAGAAAGAAACTTAGGTGAATATGTGGAAGTGAACGGTCAGCTCGAAGTGCCACCACAAAACGAAGCAAGCGTTACCGCGATTATTGGAGCGAATGTAACTTCCATAAAAGTTATAGAAGGCGATAAAATTAACAAAGGCCAAGTGCTCGCTTACCTGAGTCATCCAGATTTAATTAAGGTGCAAACCGACTACATTAATACATGGAGCCAGATGGAATACATAGAGCAGGATTACAAACGTCAGGAGAAATTGTATGAGGAAAATGTATCGTCAGGTCGCGATTTCCAGAAAGCAAAATCAGAATACCTCACAAAAAACGGACAATTGAAAGGCTTGGAATCTCAACTCAAAATGATGAGTTTGGACATCAATAAAATTCAAGAAGGGCATTTGTACGAATTGGTTCCTGTTCGTAGCCCCATTGAAGGTTTTGTGCGTGCGGTTGAGGTAAAAACAGGCCAATTTGTACAACCGCAAAAAGAGATGTTTGAAATTGTGAACATTGATCATATTCATGCAGATTTTATGGTGTTTGAAAAAGACATCCATAAAGTAAAAAAAGGGCAGAAGATTGAATTTAGCGTGGCTACGATAGAAGACAAAACTTTGATGGCCACGATTCATTCTGTCGGGAAAGCTTTTGAACAAGATCCAAAAGCGATTCATCTGCATGCTGAAATTGAAAACAAAGAAGGGCTTCTGATTCCTGGAATGTATGTCCGCGGAAGAATTTTAACCTCTGAAGAAATGGTGCTTGCGATTCCTTTAGAGGGATTAACTCAACAAGACGGGAAGGCTTATGTTTTTTCAGTCAATCAAAAGTTTAGTGAAGGAAAAGCGACCTGGATATTTGAGCCTATTGAAGTAATTGTGGGTCTAAAGAATGACCGCTATGCAGAAGTTAGAACATTAATGGAGTTCAAAAAAGGGCAGCTATTTGCGCAAAACAGCGCTTATATTTTAATGGCTGAATTAAAGAAGGAAGAGGCAGAGCATTCTCATTAAAACTAGAATAACAACGAAAGGAGTTTAACGAAGGGGAAAAGGCAGGTTGTTTAAAACCCCTCTGTCGCTTTGCGGCATCTCCCCTAAAAGGGGGAGAAGCTCAACTGCGTTTCTTTACCGACTATCTTTTACTCCCATCTTGAATCTGACATGAAACTTGGGTCGCTTAAACTTTTTAAGAAGGCCACTAAGTCTGATTTTTCTTGTGCACTTAAACCAAGAGGAGTAATTTCTAAGCTTTTGTTTGGAAAGGCTTTTCCACCCGAGTCATAGTGTTCTATAATTTCCTCTAAGGTTACCATGCTGCCATCATGCATATATGGTCCAGTAAATTCTATGTTGCGCAAAGTTGGTGTTTTAAACCGAGCAAAATCCGCTGAGTCATTTGTGAACCGCATCCGTCCAATATCTGTGTAAGTTTCGTAGAGTCCATTGTTTTCAAATGTATATTCTGTAAAATTGAACCCGTTGTGGCAATCGGTGCAATTGGTTTTGGAGCCAAAAAACAAGTCCAGGCCTCTTTTTTGGTCTTCGCTTAAAGCGGAGTTATTGCCATTTAAATATTGGTCATACAAACTGTTTCCAGATAGTAATGTACGCTGAAAAGTAGCCAAGGCACGTGTAATCACAAATGCATCTGGATTTCTGCCATAGGCCTCTTGACTTTGGGTAACGTAGCTCGATTGCCAATTGAGCTGTTGTGCAATAGTCACGATGTTGTGATTAAATTCATTGTGTTCTTGAATAGGCACAAGGACCTGCATTTCTAAAGTAGGCACACTACCTTCTCTTAAAAAGTATGGGTGGTAAGCTACATTGGCTAATGTTGATGAATTTCTTACCCCTGGCCTGTTATATACACCAGGACTTAAAGGCATATCGTCTGAAAATGCAATATTTGGTTTGTGACAGCTCCCACAACTTATGCTAGAATCTATTGAAAGTATAGGATCAAAAAAAAGTCGTTTTCCAAGTTCCCAACGTGCATTTGAAAAAGCATTGTCTTCGGGAAAGTCTACGTCTGGAAACCCTTCAGGAATAACCAGTTTGTTTGAAGTTGTATTTATTTCTTCAACTCTGAATTTTTCACAGCCTATTAAAACCAAAAGAAAAAGCAAAGCACATAGGGTGCTTTGCTTCATTCTCAGTTTTATATATCTGTTATGCCTCTTCATTAATTAGGATCAGAATATTTTAGATTTGTCATTAAATCTGTGTCTGTTAATGTCTTCAGAAACGCAACCAAATCAGCTTTGTCTTGAGCGTCTAAAAACAAACCAGTGCTCATGGTATTCGCCAAAGCTGGATCAAGACTCGGTGAAGGTTTAATTCCGCTATTGTAATGTTCCACCACTTCTTCTAACGTATTAAATCGTCCATCATGCATATAAGGAGGCGTCAATTCTATATTTCTTAGAGAGGTGACTTTCATCTTACCTTTGTCCATAGGGTTTCCAGTTGCATTTTCACGACCTAAATCTGTCATGTCTAGACCAGCGTCTAAACCATTGTTCATGTAACGGTCATTTTCGAAATTCTTTGGACTGTGGCAATGCGCGCAGTCAGCTCCTGAAGAATCGGGAAAGAACTGGTTGTATTCGGTAAAGAATAGTTTCCGTCCTCTTTGTTCAGCTGCAGTGAACGTGGCATCTCCTCTCAATTCTTTGTCGAATTTACTATCTACAGATACAATAGAATTCATGAATTGCTCCATGGCTAAGGACATTTTTAAACTGGTGATTTCTTCACTGCCAAAGGCACGTTTAAACTGATCTTTGTAATTTTGATCTTCGCTGAGTTTCACAACTACATTAGGCAATGTTTCATGCATTTCTAATGGATCCTGAATCGGCATCAGTGATTGATCTCTCAATAAATGTGCTCTTCCGTCCCAAAAGAATTCGTTGGTATTCCATGCCATATTAAAAACGGCCATGGCTTGTCTGCCGCCAGGCAAACCATCTACACCAATTGAAAACCTATTTGTATCAGAGAAAGCGTGTTCTTGTCTATGACATGATGCACAAGACATGGAGTTATCTTTAGAAAGTTTCTTTTCATAAAATAACATTCTTCCCAATTTTACACCTTGATTCGTTAAGGCGTTATCTGTCGAAATAGGTGCTGGTGGAAAATCTCCTATTTCTAGAGTATACTGGGTTTGATCCCATTCTACTGTTGCAGATGGGGACTCATCTTTTTTACAACCGACTGCAATGGCTATAGCCACTAGAGTCAATGGTATAATTTTCTGTATTTTCATGCTATGTAGGTTCAGGTTAGTCGGTAATAACTACCTTTTTAGTACCTACATAGTTGCGATCGCTGTATATGGAAATAAAGTAAATTCCACTTGTTTCAAAATTGAAATCAAGATTTGAGCTTTGAACATCAATAGTTTTTCCGGTAATGTCTTTTACTTCAAAAGTCAAAGATTCTTTAATTTGAGTATTCGCTTTTAGTGCAATATGTCCGTTAGAAGGGTTAGGATAAAAAACGACTTCGTTCATATCAATGTTTTCATTAATACTAACGGAATTGTTGCCGTCTGCAGATTTAAATACTGCTTGATTGTAATTCACGAGCAATTTAGCCGCATCACCAGCTTCACCATGATTAATGGTGCCTGCGCTCACATCAATATTTTTCAAGGCCATTTCCATATTAGCCTCAAGCTCAATGATTAAATCATTACCCATGGCACTGCCAGCGGTGTTAATGGTAAACATGTGATAGTTTACATCGCCTAAAGCGTGGAACTCAAATATTTGAGAAAAGCCGTTTCCAGAAGTTCCTTCCATAGCTACAAAACGATAGCCTGCTTGCCATCCCCAATGCATAGAAGGCATTTGCGGATAAAGTGGGTGCCCAACAGGATATGCGGAAGGGTCAGAATGATTGGCAGGATCTTCTACACCAATTCCTAATTGCACACCTTCAATAGTAGTAATGTTAAAATTTCCGAGCATGGCGTTCAGCCCTGCTTGTCCATCAACTAAAAAGTATTCTGTTGCTGCAGGTGTAACCATTCCACCATCATGAATAATGTTAACTTCCGAGATGTAGTATTGAAGACGATTTACTTTAAACTGGTTCCCCAAGTTATTCGTGCCAGTTGCACTAAATGCGAATGGCTGACCATTGAGTAAATGATCGATTTTTAAGTAGACGTCTTTTTGAGCATTGGCGCCAAAAGCTGTAAGAATTGTAAGTAGGAATATGTATATCTGTTTCATTTTTTAATTTTTTTGTGTTTGTAATTTAATCGTGAAACTATATTAATTCTAAATCAAAAATTGGGCGTTCCATACATGTATAGACGGACCATGAGGAGGAGACCTTAATTTTTTTATTGACTGAGTTGGACTTGTTGGGTGTTCGTTAATCTTAAGAGATACTAAAGATTGGTGCGGAAAGAAAGCGTCTTTTTGAAATTCAAACTTTTCTGAAACAGAAGATTTAACAAAAGAAATTTCAGTTTTGCAGCATGAACTTTTTGAAGCTATTGGGTGCTGAGTTAATGGGACGTTTGCTTTATCCTTCTTACATTTTGTAATTTCTAAGTTGAAAGATTTAGAAACAATTTTTCCGTTACAAAAATGACTGGCCACTTGGGCGCCTCCTGAAAAGAGAATAACCAATGCAGATAGCGATAAAACGAAAAGCTGTTTGAAAAACGTCATTGTCGCAAATATATACTTTACTAACAACAGAAAAACCTCAAGTTAGTTTTCGAATGACATGTAAATGACGCTTCAAATGATGTCATTTTAATCAGGTTAAAGGATTGGAAGTCAGTTTGAAAAAGGATGTTAACTCGTAGTTGTGAAAAGTGAATTTAAATTTCCTCTTTTAGGTATATTCGCGCCTTGAAAACTGAGCATAAACCGAGAGTTTAGATGAAGATTTTTTTAACAGGAGGAGATGGATTACTAGGGAGTAATCTCGTGCGTGAATTGCTTAAAAAAGGTCATGAATTAAAAGTTTTAGTTCAGTCTGGAAGGCAAACGATTACTCTTGATGGACTCGATATAGAACGTATTGAAGGTGATCTTTTAGATATTAAATCTCTGACTGAAGCAGCTGAAGGAGCCGAAGCAATTTATCATGTTGCTGCTTCAACAAGCATATGGCCATCGCGCAATGAAATTGTAAACAAAGTCAACATCGAGGGCACTCAGAACATTATTACGCTTGCAAAGAAGCTCGAGGTAAAAAAGCTCGTATACGTTGGAACTGCAAATTCATTCAGTTTCGGGACGAAAGAAAAACCGGGCATTGAAGGCACGCCATATATCGCGAGTAAATATGGTTTAGACTATATGGACAGTAAGTTTAAAGCGCATCAATTGATCGATGAAGCGGTGAAAGACGGTGTGCCTGCAGTAGTGGTCAATCCAACTTTTATGTTAGGGGCTTACGATTCAATGCCAAGCTCAGGTGCAATGGTTTTAGCGGTTTATAAACAAGATGTTCCTGGTTTTGCACCCGGTGGAAGAAATTACATCTGTGTAAAAGATGCTGCAATTGGAATTGCGAATGCCCTTGACAAAGGAAGGGTTGGTGAGAGTTATATAATCGGGAATAAAAACATGTCTTACAAAGAAGCATTTACGCTTATGGCGGAAACTTTGAAGGTAAAGCCACCAAAAATTCCAATGCCAAAAGCAGCGGTTTTGGCCTATGGAAAAGTAAGCATGTGGATTTTTAAACTCACTGGAAAGAAACCTGTAGTTTCTTACCCGATGGCGAAAATTGCTTGCGACACACATTATTTCTCTGCTGCAAAAGCGGTAAAAGAATTAGGTCTTCCTCAGTCTCCGATTGAAGAAGGGATTAAAGAATGTTTTGATTGGTTAGATAAGAACGGATATATAAAATAAGCGATGTACCAAGTATTAGATGTAGATCTATCATTTAAGTATGAAGATTTAAAAGTGTTTATCCCGGTTGTGGGAAGTTTGTTAGCGTTTATCATCTTTTGGTTTACGTGGATGTCTGAGAAGTTCCAAAAGACAATGATGGACAAGTTTGGCGAAGACAGAGGTCCAGCCAACATCATTATTTACACCAAAATTTTAGGTGGTTTGTCTATGGGTATTCTTCCTGCGGCCACGTATATGATTGCTTTTCCAGAAACCACTTTGGTGGATTTAGGTTTGGGCTTTAAAGCCGAAACTGCTTTCGCAACTATTGCATGGACCTTGGGGCTTGGTGCTGTAATGGTGTTTTTGGTTTGGAACAATGCACGTAAGCCAGAAACGCTCGCACATTATCCTCAGATTAGAGCAAAAAACTGGACGAAGAAAATGATGGGCGGTAACCTTTTAGGTTGGACGACTTACTTGTTTGGCTATGAGTTTATGTTTAGAGGTGTATTGTTTTTTCCATTGTATGAAACGATTGGTCTTTGGCCAGCGATTGCGGTGAACATTGCACTTTACTCAGGAACGCACATCCCAAAAGGACAACAGGAAACGGTTGGTGCTATTCCTTTGTGTATTGCTTTGTGTTTAATTTCAGTTCAAACTGGAAACATGTGGACAGCCGCGATAATACACATCGCAATGAGCTACACAAACACGTTGACGACATTTAAGCGTCATCCAGAAATGAAATACGTAGAAGCTTAAACATGAAGTTTCAAGACAAAGTTGCCATAATAACAGGTTCTAGTCAGGGTATTGGAAAAGCTACAGCGATGCAGCTGTCTAAACTCGGTGTTAAGATTGTTTTGAATGGCAGAAATGCTGAGCGTTTAGATAAAGCTGTCGCTGATTTAAAGTCATCAGGTGCAGATGTTATTGGCGTTGTTGGTGATGTGGCAGATGTCGCTCAAGCTCAAAACTTGATTGACCAAACCATTGAGAAATTTGGAAGATTAGATGTCTTGGTGAACAATGCAGGAGTTTCCATGCGTGGAGATTTTGCGGAGTTGAAACCAGACGTATTCAACCAAGTGTTTAATACAAATGTGATTGGAGTAACCAATTTAACCATTCCAGCGATGGCGCATTTGAAAGTAAACAAAGGGAGTCTAATTTTTATTTCGAGTCTAGCTGGTATTCGCGGATTGCCGGGTCTGTCGGCATATTGTTCCTCTAAAATGGCATTACGTGCTATTGCTGAATCTATTAGAATTGAAGAAGCCGATTCAGGTTTACATGTAGG
>Ga0102886_1000880_pt1 | contig 12819 bp, 9 predicted proteins | sample Colrivmet1550A02_FD_84499 | JGI IMG/M metagenome (GOLD analysis project Ga0102886, IMG submission 84499) | Estuarine microbial communities from the Columbia River estuary - metaG 1550A-02 | ecosystem: Environmental > Aquatic > Marine > Intertidal zone > Estuary | place: USA: Columbia River... | reverse complement strand
TCGAATATCATCCCAAAATGCAAATTCAGATTCTAACTCTGGGTAGAACCCTTGAATAGTCAAAGTGTTTTCAAAATCCATTTTAAATGGAAAAACATGAACAGGGATATTTTCTTGACCGCTGTTTCGAGCTTCAACACAATACACATATAACTCCTCAATCCACTCATCCGAAACAGGCATACATCCAATAGTTTGACAACCACCATGAATAAAAATATCTCCACCAGGCTTTTGTTTGTTACTCAAAATCTTGTCGGACGTATTTGGATAATTTATACCTAATGACAAGTGAAATGCGCTTTTAGGATTAAATCGGTCAATATGGTAAAACCCTTCCGGGATTTGATAGTCTCCTTGGGCTCTCTTTGGTCCTAACACTCCTGAAAAACCACAGAGATCATAAGTTTTAAGAAGCTGATATATTTTGTCAGATTTACTTTTAGCCCATAATTCTAAAATCTCCTCATACTTAAAACAGCGCAAATAGACTTCAAATTCAGAGTTGTCTATTTTACACGAGTTAAGATACGCTTGAACTTCGTTTTCATGACTTGAATAGGCGTCTATTACACGAGAAAAAGAAAGCTGATGGGTTTTAAATGAACTTGAAGTGGCCATGCTAAAAATCTACATAAGACTAAAGGGTAAAGCCTCATAAGGTTTCTAGATCGCTTTTTAGAGCAACACAGGAAACTCTTAGAAATTATTTACCTGTAATCACAAATACTGTCCGTCTGTTTTTAGCCATGCTTTTTTCACTGCTATTACTTGCAATGGGTATAGTTTGACCAAAGCCGTGCCAAGCCATACGGCTGGAGGTAATACCATTGGAAACCAAGTAATCGTATACAACTTTGGCTCTATTTTTAGAAAGAGTCATGTTGTCTTCTGCATTACCAGCATTATCAGTATGGCCCTGGATATCAACTTTGATTCTGGGTTGCTCACCTAAAAATAGGATGAACTCGTCTATAACTAGCTTTGCTTTTTCTGAAAGTTGGTACGAGTCTGAAGCAAACTTAATGTCATTCAAGCGGTACTCCTTCCCTATTTCAATTGGTGCGACTTCTAGCTCTGCGGTAACCACCCCACCAACGGTCTCCTCATCCTCAATATCTACCATTTTAGAAGTGAAAGCGGTTCCATCTTTTTCGACCTTAAGAATCAGACTTTCTTGATCTTTAATTTTTACAACAGCTGCATATTCTCCTGTGGTTTGATCTACAGCAATGTCTTGAACCTCTTTAGTTTTTAAATTTTTAATCTGAAGTTTAGCATCTGCTACAACTTCTTGATTCTTATCTAGCATCGTTCCTTTAACCAAGGCGACTTGCTCTGGTCTTGCAGCAGGATGCAATTCAAAAGAATAAAAATCCCACCCGCCTGGGCCTCTTAATTTATTACTGCTGAAATACGCTTTGATTCCGTCCAAACTCACAAATAAGCCAATCTCGTCAGCTTTTGTGTTTATTGGATATCCAATATTAATTGGCCTATCATAATCCACTGCTTCCTCTTGTTTCTTGCTGTAATAGATGTCATAACCGCCAAGAGTCGCATGGCCATCGCTAGCGAAATATAAGGTTTGACTATCTGAATGAATAAAAGGAGACTTTTCATTTTTGCGCGTATTGATTGATTTCCCTAAGTTTTCTGGCGCACTCCACTTTCCATTGAGTTCTCTTGAACACACATACAGATCAAGTCCACCAATTCCACCAGGACGATTAGATACAAAATATAAAAATCGACCATCGGCAGAAACACTAGGTTGAGACTCCCAAGAATCTGCACGGTTAATATGTTCACCTAGATTTTCTATCTCTCCCCAATATGAACCCTCTCTGAAACAATAATAGATATCGCAATTCTGGCGGCCTTCTTTGTCCATTTTACAAACAGTAAAATAAAGTTCCCGGTTATTCGCTGTTATGGTTGGTCCGCCTTCATTGTAACTTTCATTGAAAGGGTAACCCAAAGCTTCACCTTCTTCAAATGTTCCACTCTCATTTCTCTTAGCTAGACTAAACTCTTCTACAATTCTTGTCTTGGCAGCAGGACCGCTGTATTTGTCAACCTTTTTACTTCTCCTTGTGAAAAAACACATTTCGGCATCTGGAGAAATTATAGCTAAATATTCATCTTCTCTCGTGCAAATGCTTGTTACCGGCTTCGGATCGAAAGGCACAGGATTAGCAAACAGAGTTTCCTGTAGGTTTATTTCCTCTAAAATACCTTCCGCCTCTTTGTCAAAAGCTCTATCTCTTTCTGGGTTTGCTAGAAACAGGCGCATCATTTCTTCCGACTTTTTCTTATTCCCATTTTCTAACAAAAGAACTCCAAGAAAAAACTGCACTTCGGCTCGATAATTCGGACAAACATCTGTTAACTGTGTCCAATAAGCAATCGCCATATTTACATTTGCCGGCTTGTTTCGCATAGCAACTTCACCCATAAGATAAAGGCCGTGAGCACTTTTGGGATCAATATCTAAAACATTGTTGGCGTATATTTTCGCCATTTTATAATCTTTCTTTTCAAAGCTTGCCAATGCTTTGTTTACTTGAGTCTGAGCCTTATCAGAATAAGCCTGTTCACATTCTCCAAGCTCTACATCAAATTGTGCCCACGTAGGCGTTGCATACGCCATTATCACAATAAGTAAAATCCACTTCATCATATTCTACCTGTAATTTACTGAGAGAGTTACTTCAAAAATTAGACCTTATAATTTAACTTCCCTTCTGTTTGGGCCACAATTGTTGAAACTGTTGCATCTCCTGTAACGTTTACAACCGTTCTACACATATCTAATATTCTATCAATAGGGAAAATTATAGCGATCCAGAACGGATTCAAATTAACGGATTGAAGAACTACGATAAGCATAATTAAACCTGCACTAGGGACAGCGGCAGAACCAATAGAAGCTAACGTTGCAGTAAGAATAATTATCATTTGGTCTGCTATTGTCAGGTCTATAAAATGAAATTGGGCCAAGAAAATAACGGCTATTGCCTGATACAAACTCGTGCCGTCCATGTTTACTGTCGCACCAATAGGTAAAACAAAACTTGAAATTTCTTCATCCACGCCAAGGTTTTCATGCACACACTCCATAGTGACAGGTAATGTTGCCGCACTACTACTTGTGGAAAAAGCTAATAGCTGCGCGGGCCTGATACCTTTGAGGAAATACTTATATGCCTGAACAAAGGAAAGTGATGTCTTTTTAGAAATAACGGTCGCCAAGATAACTGGATAGACGCCAAATACCATAAAGGCTAATCCCGCAACCACAGTTATGGCATAAACCCCAAGAGATTTAAAGATTTCTAAAAGCTCCTCTTCGGTATGCGCCATTGTTGCTAATACTCCCGCGAGCAGTGCAAACACAAAGAATGGCGCTACCTTCATGACCATCTCTACCATTTTGATAAATACTTCATTCGAGCCATCCACAAATGCTTTAACTCCAGCTGTTTTTTCTTTAGGTAAAGAGATTATTGCAATTCCAAAAAACAAGGCAAACACGATAATCTGAAGCATTAAATTTTTGTTGAATGAAATGAAGATGTTGCTAGGCACCATATCGACAATAAAATCTAAAGGGCTGCTGTCTTTTTTGCTTTTTGCTGCTTGAATCTTATCAGATACACCTTTATTAGCTAAATCTCTATCTAGTTTTTCACGAGCTTCTCCACTGTATTCAGTGTAAGCTGGATTAGAAAGAAATCGTTTATCGTCTACATACTCAACACCATCGGTTTGTTCAACCCACAATTCATAGCTCAGTCTATTTACGATGCGTTGTTCGTCACTCGCAAAACTTCCTGGTTTTACAACGTTAACCAATACCAGTCCTACACTTACTGCAAAAACCGTTGTAATTAAGTAAAACCCGATGGTCTTAGCACCCATTCTACCTAAGGAGCTGGCATCACTTAACTGACTAACACCACTTATAATGGAAAACAGAACCAAAGGCACTGCAATCAATTTCAACAAGTTTATAAATATGGTCCCGAATGGTTTAATCCAGTCAAGAGTAAATTCATTCCACCCAAAAACAATAGATAGGTAAGACCACAGCACACCGAGTACTAACCCAAGAATGATATTGACATGAAGCGGCTGTCTTTTAAAGAAATTAATAATTGAACCCATTTATTTATTGATTAACTTTTTGTCTTAAATAATGATCGGCTAAAACTAAGGCTGCCATAGCCTCCACTATTGGCACTGCTCTTGGCACAACGCACGGATCATGTCGTCCTTCAGATTTTAACGTGATAGAATTACCATCTTTATCTACAGTTGACTGCTCTAGTTTTATAGTTGCCACAGGTTTGAAGGCGACTCTAAATACAATGTCTTCTCCATTACTAATTCCCCCTTGCACACCACCTGAGTGGTTTGTCGCAGTCATACCTTTTGCAATAAATTCATCGTTATGCTCAGATCCCAACATCTCTGAGGCTTTAAATCCCGAGCCAATCTCAAATCCTTTTACAGCATTAATGCTGAGCATTGCCTTTCCTAAATCTGCATGAAGCTTATCGAAAACTGGTTCACCTAAACCTGCATCTAATCCAGAAATTCTGCATTCAATAACTCCACCAACGGAATTACCTTTGGTTTTTAATTCTTCTACAAATGCAATCATTTGTTTGGCTGCTTTTTGATCTGGGCAGCGAATCAAATTTTGATCAACTTCACTGCGTGATGGGCTCTCAATTATATCTGTTCGAATTCCACCAACAGATTTCACATACGATACAATCTTAACCTTAGGTAGTAATTGTTCTGCTATAGCCCCTGCAGCTACGCGTGTTGCTGTTTCACGAGCTGATGAACGTCCGCCACCGCGGTAATCGCGATGGCCATATTTAGCTTCTGTGGTATAATCCGCATGAGAAGGACGATACACATCTTTGAGTTTAGAATAATCTTTGCTCCGTTGATCTTTATTTGGAATGATAAACCCAATCGGTCCACCTGTTGTTTTTTGTTCGAAGACACCCGATAGAATTTGCACTTGGTCCGACTCATCTCGATCTGTGGTTATTGAACTTTGCCCAGGTCTCCTTCTATCCAATTGCTTTTGAACTTTTTCAAAATCAATTTTTAAGTTTGAAGGCATCCCATCAAGCACACCACCTATGGCCTTTCCATGAGACTCACCAAACGTAGTTAAACGCAACAATGTACCGAAAGTATTTCCAGGCATAGCTTCAAAAATAGACAAACCACTCACATATAAAAGCGGTAAAGAATAGAAGAAGATTTATCAACAGTTTTGATAGATTAACACTTTAAGTGATTTAGTCTTCAATCGAAACTAAAGCGCTGTATATGATATACATAAGGCTTATAATTACTGTTCTAATGCTATCCATATTGTTAATAAACATTGTACAAGAAATTCGGGTTTCATAAATCAACGAACACAAGCATATCCTTACATTCGCATACAATCTAAAAGTATACAACCTTTCAGGATGGATAAAATCATTATTAACATCAAATCAATATTTCCTTTTAAGTCAGGTGCACATGGCCCAAGACGAGGGAAAGAAATGAAAGAATTAGAATCTATTGAAAATGGATTTATCTCTTTTAATGAAGGAAAAATAAGTGGAATTGGCTTGATGGAGGAAATCAATCTCAATGGATTAGCAGGAACTGCTGAAGTTATTGACGCTCGCGGTCAGTTTGCTTTACCGTGTTTTGTCGATTCGCACACACATGTTGTGTTTGCAGAGCCAAGACACACAGAGTTTGTTGATCGAATTAAAGGATTGACCTATGAGGAGATTGCATTACGTGGCGGTGGAATTTTGAATTCAGCAAAGAAACTCCAAGAATCGAGTGAAGAAAAACTCTATTTAGATGCAATGGCTCGTTTGGAAGAACTCATGGTATTAGGAACTGGTTCAATTGAAATCAAAAGTGGGTATGGGTTAACCGTTGAAGCAGAGTTAAAAATGCTTCGCGTGATCAAACGTTTGAAAGAAAACTCACCAATGGTTATTAAAACTACTTTTCTCGGTGCTCATGCTCTTCCGCCTGAATACAAAGAAAGACGAACGGATTATATCGACTTGATAATAGACGAGATGTTGCCTACTATTCAAAAAGAAGGTTTAGCTGATTATATAGATGTGTTTTGCGAATCTGGGTATTTCACTCCAGAAGAAACAACACGAATTATTAAAGCTGGCGCTGAAGTTGGATTGAAAGCTAAAGTCCATGTCAATCAATTCAACAGTATTGGTGGTTTGCAAGCCTGTGTTGAAAATGATGCACTTTCTGTTGATCACCTTGAAGTGATGACAGATGAGGACTTAGAAGCCTTAAAAAAAGGAAATACTCTACCTGTGGCGCTGCCAACATGCTCTTTCTTTTTATCCATTCCTTACACACCCGCAAGAGAGATTATTGATACCGGCCTACCTTTGGTTTTGGCCACAGATTATAACCCTGGCTCCACTCCTTCCGGAAACATGCCGTTTGTTATAAGCCTTGCCTCAATAAAAATGAAAATGCTTCCAGCAGAAGCTTTTGCAGCAGCAACAATAAATGGAGCTTATGCTATGGAAGTTGAGAGTGAGGTTGGAAGCCTTGAGATAGGAAAAAAAGCGAATATTATCTTAACAAATCCAATGGATAGCCTTGATTATTTTCCTTATAATTTTGGAAACACAAACATTAATAAAGTGTATATCAATGGTGAACTTCGGAAAGTTGACTAATTATTAATTTTAGGGTTTACTTTATTAAATGAAAGAACCAAATTTTATAGATTTATCACTTTTAAAAATCACATCAAATGGATTATAAAATACTAGTACCTATAGATTTTACAGAAATTTCCGAGAACGCGTTAAAGTATGCTATTGGGGCAGCTAAACCTTTAGGGACCGGCATCTGTTTACTTCATATTGCAGACAGCGAGGAAAAGAAAATCACCTCAATGGAAGGTCTTGAAGCATTGATATATAAGTACGAAGGCCACGGAGTTTCTCTAAAGCCAATTACCACTATGGGGAGCATTTTTGAAACCATTGCTGAAACCGCAGAACAAGAAGGCGTTGGAATTATTTTTATGGGTACTCATGGAATGAAAGGCTTGCAACGCCTAATTGGCAGTAACGCATTGCGTGTGATCACAAAATCTAAAGTTCCATTTGTAATTACCCAAGATAGAATTCCAAATGACAATGAGATTAATGACATTGTCGTACCGATTGATATGGCAAAAGAAGACAAACAAATATTGACCTCTGTTATCAGATCTTCTCATGTCTTTAAAGCGAAAGTGCACCTTTTTGTGAACAAGCAGAAGGATGAATTTAACGAAAATGCCGTTGCGCGTAATTTAGCTTTCAGTAAAAAGTATTTAGCAGAGCATGAGGTAAATTTCACGGTGTCGCACACAAATGGAATGGATACTTTTGAGAATGAGCTCATACGGTTTTCACAAAACATTGGAGCGGATATGATCGCGATTGTAAATCATCATGAAGGTGGGTTAACAAATTTATTGGGTAACAACTTCGACCAGAATGTTATAACCAATGATGCAAAGATTCCTGTATTGATTGCGAATTCAGTCGATAACACTACAGTTGACAATATATTCGGAGTATTTAGATAGACTTAAATTAAATAAATCTTAAACTCCCGTATGTCGGGAGTTTTTTATTAAAACTACTATGAAGAAACTTATAGAATGTGTTCCAAATATTTCAGAAGGAAGAAATCCGGACGTAATAAAGCAAGTAACAGATGTTATAGAAACCGTTGAAGGTGTTAAACTGTTAGATGTTGATCCTGGGAATGCTACAAACAGAACTGTAATAACCTTTGTAGGGGAGCCACAACCGGTAATTGATGCTGCATTTTTAGTTATTCAAACGGCGGCCGAATTAATTGACATGAGCAAGCACTCTGGTGAGCACCCTAGATTTGGCGCTACTGATGTTTGTCCATTAGTGCCTATTAGCAATATGACAATGGATGAAACTGTGATCTATGCTCACAAACTCGCCAAGCGGGTTGGAGAGGAGTTATCTATTCCTATATACTGCTATGAAAACGCTGCACAAGAAGAAAAGCGCAAGAATCTAGCGAATTGCCGCTCTGGAGAATATGAGGGCTTAAAAAATAAATTGAGTGATCCAGATTGGAAACCCGATTTTGGACCTGCAGAATACAATGATGGTGTTAAAGGCTCTGGAGTCACAGCTATTTCGGCTCGTGATTTTCTTGTGGCTTATAACATTAATCTAAACTCTACTTCTACCAGGAGAGCAAATGCTATAGCCTTTGATATTAGAGAAGCTGGAAGACTAAAAACTGAGAATGACAAAGTAGGTGCAAAAAAGGTTTTAGATGCCAATGGAGAGCCCGTAAGGATCCCAGGAAAACTCAAGGCAGTCAAAGGTATCGGCTGGTACATTGAAGAGTACGGAATTGCGCAAATTTCCTATAATCTCACAAATATTTCAATTACTTCTGTTCACGAAGCATTTCATGAAACTGTAAAAGCTTCTACTGAAAGAGGTATTCGCGTGACAGGTTCTGAATTGGTCGGACTCATTCCTAAGCAAGCAATGCTAGATGCAGCTGATTTCTTCTTGAAGATGCAAGAACGCTCTTTGGGTATCGATGAAAAAGAGAAAATAAAAATCGCGGTAAAGTCTCTTGGTTTAGATGATTTAAAACCTTTTGATCCTCGAAAGAGCATCATAGAATATGTTATGGAAGATCAAGCGGAAAAACGTTTGATTGACATGGACCTTGTAGAATTTGCAAACGAGACTGCTTCTGAAAGTCCTGCTCCTGGTGGTGGTTCTATTTCTGCTTATGTTGGCGCACTAGGGGTCTCTCTTGGTAGTATGGTAGCTAATTTGTCTGCACACAAACGTGGTTGGGACGACAGATGGGAAGAATATTCAAATTGGGCGGTTAAGGCTCAGGCATACAAAGAAAAACTTCTATTCTTTGTAGATGAAGATACACGCTCTTTTAACAAAGTGATGGACTCGTTCAGGCTACCAAAAGGTACAGATGAAGAAAAAGTAACACGAAGCGAAGCTATTTCTAAGGCGACAAAATACGCTATCGATACTCCTTTAGCGGTCATGCAAACAGCTCATGATTCTATGCAGGTTATGTTAGAAATGTCAAAAATTGGTTTAGAGGCATCTATTAGTGATGCTGGAGTTGGTGCAATGTGCGCATTAACGGCTATACGAGGAGCAGGCTTAAATGTTAAGATAAACTGTAGCGGGTTTAAAGACACGGCTTTTGTTGAAGATAGGCTCAGCAAGGCTGCTCTGATAATTGAAAAAGCTGCAACTTTAGAAAAAGAGATTGTTTCGATTGCTGAGAGTAAATTGTAATCAATATCATAAAAACTTAAAACGCTCTATGGAGCGTTTTTTTGTTTTATACAATTTTTAACTATTTAAACCTTTTTTAATGGAAGATGAAATCAAATAAACTCGATTATAAAGGTTAGTTACTTTCGAGAATGAGCCTTCACTTTAGGGTTCATGACTTTAAACCACAGTGGCGGAATTGCAGCCAGCAACATCATACCTGGATAACCGGTTGGCATTGGCGGACTTTCCTGATGATTATTTAAAGTCGGATACTTTTTATAGGCCTTAAAATGGTGATCTGAATGTCGGCTCAATTCAAACAGAAACAACCTGCCTATTAAATGGTTTGAATTCCAGGAGTGTTTTGGATTCGTGTCTTCGTATCTAAATTCATTAAGCTTGATGCGAGTCAAACCGTAATGCTCTATGTATTCTACAGTTTCCAGTAAAATAGCCCCAATAAATGCTGCAGCTAAATAAAATAGCATAACCTTTAATCCAAAAACCATCAGAATTGTCAAGACTAAAGCTATCTCAAGAAGTTGATAAATGAGCATTTCGTTCTTTAGTGAAAACGCACTTCCATAGTTACGTTTGCATTCCTTATTTGAAATTCTCCAAGCGTTTAAATAGACATTTACAATAGAACGATACCAGAAAGCAGGTAGCCACTCTCCTATCCTCGCACTAGTCGGGTCTTTTGGAGTGCCTACATTTTTATGATGTCGTTTGTTATGTTCTATATAAAATTGAAGGTAAAGTGTGGAAAGCAATAAACCTTTAGCCATTAATTTTTCATGAGTTTTACTTCTATGCCCAAGTTCGTGCGCAACATTAATACCGAGTACTCCGCATAGCATGCCATAAGCACTTATTCTTCCAATTGTCTCAAAAGAGGTCAACCCATTTTCTTGAATAGCATATAAGAACCAGAGTAATGCTACCCATTGAATAGGAAATATTAAATAGATAAACCAATCGTACAGCTTGTTCTTTGATGCTTTTTGCAATTCATTTTCAGACAAATTCAAGGCATTGGGTTTAAAAACCAATTCTAACGATGGAATAATTACAAATGCCAAGATTACTGGCGCAAAAGTGAACACCCCATTCATTGTAAATGACATTGCTGCTGCAATGGGCAAGGAATAGACCAAAAGGTATTTATAAGGATTACTCACTTTTTTTATCTAACTCTCTAAACGCTATTAATAAATCTAATGCATTTAATTTTTCATTTGAACCATTTAACGTTGAATACAATTTATTCGCTTCTGAAACTACATCTTCTTCTCCAAATACATTGTCACGTAAATAATGGACTAACTTCAAAGTAAAGAAACCATCGCAAAACTGTGTAACATTTCTCAAGAAGTCATCTTTCGTCTTACTGCGTTTCTTAATTCTAAACACAGTTTCCTCAAAAGAAATTAATTCAAGAAACGAATGTAAAGTATTGTCTAAAACAGGTTTTTTATCATACCATTCCTCTAAAGTTGAAAAGAATGATTTTAATGGTGAGAACAAATCGAAATGATAGGTCTTTCTTATGTTGTTTTCAGCATCAACCCAATCGCCTTGTGCTTTACCTGTGCCAAATGGCACTCTGTCTGAAATTCGGGCTGAAGGATAAACTGTGGTTTCGTTAAGTATGATACATTTCCCTCCCGGCATTATTTTATGCATAAAGTAAAAGTCCTCTCCAGCTTTACGCTGATTCATTCCTCCTTGTAAAGCATAGACATCACTTCGTGTAATCATACAAGAACCAACAGTGTGATGCCAGTATTCAAACCCCGCGTATTTTAAAGCCTGTGCATAATACCGCAGATGCAACTCATAAAGTGTTATTCCTTGCTTAAGGACGTGGCTTTCGATACCTTTAAGTTTATGTTCAAAATAGAAATGCCCCCCACGAACTTCATTCTTTACGTTTTTTTCAATCTCTGATAAGTAATTCGTTGAAACTTGACAATCCGCGTCAAGGTTAATAATCCAACCGATTTTATTAATTGCTGCAAAACGACTAGTTGCAACATCCATCCCAATTTTTCTAGCCAACCCCACTCCAGCCTTCTTTGGCGGCATTTCTAGAGCTTCGATACAATGAAATTTAATTTTAGAATCGGTTTTTGTATTCCACTTATGGAAAGATTTAATCGTTTCTAGGTTAGCAGCTTTAATTTCACGTGGTGCCTCAACTGAATTATTGACAACAATAAGTACTTCGAATGTTTCCTGTGGAGTATTACAGGACACAAGGCTATTTAATGTTTCTATTAGCCTTGGCTCACTATAGCATGGAATAACTATAGTATAATTAAGATGTAATTCTGAAGGATACTTAAGTTCAAACTCAGAAAAATAGGTGAATCGCTTTTTATAGGTTTCAAAAACTTCTTTTGGCGTACTCTTACTCATTCTGGATTCAGTAGCTATTTTTGTGCAAAATTCAAATTAATAGTCAATGTCCAATTATAACGTTTCTGAGCTTATTCCTTCAAAAAAAGAGTGGATAGATGTAGTGCTTAATGATTTCGATTCTTTTTTAAAAGATCACGCAGATTGCGAGCGAAAGGCTTCTGGAATGGCTATGAGTTTAGTCGCAAAGTATCCCGATAGAAAGGAAATCCTTCAAGACCTTATCCATACTGGTATTGAAGAGCTAGAGCACTTCAAGTTAGTCTATAAAATAATGGAGAACCGCGGAATAGGTTTAAACCACAAAATGACAAAAGACCTCTACGTAGACGCGCTTCTCAAAAATATAAACGGGGATAAAACTAAAGGACTGAGAGATAGACTGCTCATTGCGGCTATTGTAGAGAATCGCGGCTTTGAGCGTTTTAAAATGATTTCTGATCACATTCAAGATGCCGAACTTGCCAAGTTTTATGAAATGATCTATATTTCTGAAGAAAAACATGGAGATATGTTTTTACGTTTAGCTGAGAATTATTTCTCTAAAGAAGAGGTTGAAATGCGCTACAATGAACTTGTAGAGAAAGAAACAGAAGTCCTTAATAATCTGATTATAGCTCCTGCATTGCATTAAATGAAAGTGTTCCTTTATCTAAGTCTTCTTCCGATTTTTCTTTTTTCACAAGAAAACAAAGTGATTCGCGAGGTTTATGTTATCGAGAACAGTTCTGTCCGTTTAATCGGAAATTCAAATGTCACGGGCTATTCCTGTAATCTTATTGATTTAAGCAACAATGACAATGTTCCTATAAAGAGTTTAAGAAAAGGAACTTTAATTGAAATGGATAATGCTGTTGTTGACCTCAAAGCAAAGGGGTTTAATTGTGACAATAAAGCAATGACCAAAGACTTTTTAAATGCTATAAAGTCAGAAGTCTACCCGAATATTAAAATTGAGTTTTTGTCGTATCAGCTTAATTCTAAAGTAGAAGACAGCCCGAAT
>Ga0102886_1000833_pt1 | contig 13120 bp, 13 predicted proteins | sample Colrivmet1550A02_FD_84499 | JGI IMG/M metagenome (GOLD analysis project Ga0102886, IMG submission 84499) | Estuarine microbial communities from the Columbia River estuary - metaG 1550A-02 | ecosystem: Environmental > Aquatic > Marine > Intertidal zone > Estuary | place: USA: Columbia River... | reverse complement strand
TTCAATCACTGTATCTACCATGCTGTCAATGTTTAAGTTTTCATCTTCAACTTTAATTTCAACTCTTATTTCTTTTTTTACTTCTGTTGAGCATTCAGTTTTGCAACAATTTCCCATAAATAAATACCCTAGTATTCCTATGATAAGAATCCATGTTATTGGCTTTTCAAATTTTCCCATAATATTTTTTGTGTTGGTTAGTTGTGGCTAAACTAGTAAAAATAAACTACTTCACATTTTTAGGTATGATACAAACAGGAATAGCATTCATTTTGTGTTGGTTAGCTCTGTTAAGTTGTGTGTAAATTTTAAGCACTTCTCTTTCTCTTTTATTAAGAGTATTTTTGTCACCATCAAATTGCATTGCCCATTCCAGTTCAGGGTAAGTAGCTCCAATCTGATCTTCATCAGTTTTATCATTCCCCCAAAGTCCGTCAGTTGGTGGTGCAATTAGAATATCATTATTAATGCCTAGTTCTTTTCCAAGTATATAAACTTCCGTTTTTAATAAATCAGCAATAGGACTTACATCTACTCCCCCGTCTCCATATTTGGTAAAAAAACCAATTCCAAAATCCTCTACCTTGTTCCCTGTACCAAGTACAAGTGAATTATTTGCTTGTGCAAAATAATAAAGAGTCGTCATCCTGAGTCTTGCTCTTGAGTTTGCTAATGCAAGTTCATGTTTGTCTTCTCCTTTTGGTAATTGTTTTATAAATTCATCATAAATAGAAGTGAGATCCGTTTCTGATGTGCTTACATTTTTAAAATTATCTTTAAGCCATTCTATATGCTTTCTACCTCTATCTACTTGTGCTTTTTGTTGATGAATAGGCATCTCTACACAGATAAGTGGGAGCCCTGTTTTGGCTGCCAATGTAGAAGTGACTGCTGAGTCAATACCACCTGAAATTCCAATTACAAACCCTTTGGTGGTGTTCGTTTTGGCGTACTCTAGTAGCCAATTCGTAATATGATTTATTATTGCTGTAGTTTGCATAATTGTTTGCAAATGTAATGCAAAACTTATTACTTTTGCATAATGAAACAAATACTCTTATTTCTTGGAATCGCATTGCTTGCATTTTTTGCAACTTCATGGTTTTTAAAGTCAAATAAATCATCTGAGAGGGTGGATTTAAAAATTAATAGATTTGATGAGGAGTTGTTTTCTATTACTCATGAAAATGTGCAAGAAAAAATGCTTGCTTGGGAAAATGATTTTGGGACTTTCCCTGAGGTTTTTGCTACACAGATTATGAATAGTTCTCAATTGACTACTGCTCAGTATTATGATGAGTTGCTAGCTTTTACTTTGCATAAAGATATGCGTGAAGCATATGATTCTACTGTTGTTGTTTTTGATGATTTCAATGAATTTGAACATAGTTTGGAATTGGCATTTGGGCAATTTACTAATGAGTTTCCTTCTTATCCTCTTCCTGAGATAACTACTTTTTTTGGTGGATTTAATTATGGTGTAGTAACCTATGATAATAATATAGCAATAGGTTTAGAGAGTTTTTTAGGCACAAATAGTAAGTTCTATCAGTTTTTAGGAGATCCTGAGTATTTAAGATTTCAAAAACAAAAAAAGTTTATTCTCTCCAATGTGATGGAAGTTTGGTTTAATGAGCATTTTCAAAAATATCTTGGAGGTAGAGATTTACTTTCTCAAATAATACATAAAGGTAAGGCTATGTGTTTTATTGATAAAATGCTTGTTGATATTTCTTTAGAAGATAAGTTTCGTTTTACAAAATCTCAGATGGATTGGGTTATTGAAAATGAAGCAAGTATATGGGAATTTTTAGTACATGAAGATATGCTTTTTTCAAAGAAAGAAATGGAATTTAGGTCATTTGTAAATTATGCTCCTTTTGCCAAAGGGATGTCTCAAGAAGCTCCTGGTAGAATTGCTTATTATATTGGCTATAAAATGGTAAATGAGTATATGGATAATAATGCAATTGATATTGAGGAATTGATGTATTTAACAGATTCCAGAAAGTTTTTGCAGGAATCAAAATACAAACCCACAAAATAAAATTATGAAACAAACTTTAAAATTTGAAGTTGAGTTAGATGAAAATCATTTACCAACAAATATAAAAATGGATGCAACTGGTGGTGGTGCAGATGAGGATAATATCAAAGCATTAATGATATCAGCTTGGGCTGCAAAAACTAAGGAAACTTTGCGTATTGATTTATGGACAAAAGATATGCCTGTTAATGAGATGTTTATAATGTATCATCAGACTATGATGGGGATGGCAGGCAGTTTGGAAAAAGCAACAGGACATGATAAACTTGCTGGTGCTTTACGAGACTATTGTGAGTTTTTTGCTGAGCAAACAAAGATTAAAGGGTAATTACCTTACCTCTTTAAAATGTGGATTAAGCTTTTCAATATAGTCTGCAATTTCTTGCGTTCCCATTTTCTTTTCAGCTGAGGTGATAAATGTTTCTGGGAGTTCTTCCCATTCTTTTTGCATCTCACTTTTGTACGCTTCAATTTGTTTATTGAGGACTACCTTCCCAAGTTTATCTGCTTTGGTAAATATTATTACAAACGGAATTCCTTTTTCGGCTAGCCACTGCATAAATTCTTGATCAATAGCTTGTGGTTTGTGCCTGGAATCAACTAATACGAACAGGCACATTAAATTTGTTCTATTTGTCAAGTAATTGCTAATCATATCATGAAACTGAGCCCTCAATGATTTAGGAATCTTTGCGTAACCAAATCCTGGTAAATCAACTAAATACCATTCTTTGTTAATTAGAAAATGATTTATTAATTGTGTTTTCCCTGGCTTTCCTGATGTTTTGGCAAGATTTCTGTGGTTAACTAATGCGTTTATCAAAGATGATTTCCCGACATTTGACCTTCCAATAAATGCGTATTCTGGCATTTTTGGAGCAGGACAAATTCTGTAATCACTATTACTAATTACAAATTCTGCAGTTTTAATCTTCATGATTAGTTAAAATCTTTTTTTAAGAAATTCTAGTACTAACTCACTAAATCTTTTTGGGTGTTCCCACATTGCAGCATGTCCGCATAATGGAATCCAATTGAGTTCAGAGTCAGGCAGTAGTTTGTGGAATTCCTCAGCCACATGAGGTGGAGTTACTTTGTCTTCAGCTCCCCATATTAATGACACAGGCTTATTAATATTTGGGATATCTTCAGCCATATTGTGCCTAATAGCAGATTTTGCATATCCTAATAGTTTTAGGATTGACATTCTGTTGTTTGCAATTTCAAATACTCTATCTACTAAGTCGTCAGTTGCTACTTTTGGGTCGTAAAATACTTCTTCTGTTTTTACTCTTATATAGTCTTTATCTCCTCTTCTTGGAAAAGAATTTCCCATTGAACTTTCAAATAAACCTGAACTTCCAGTTAAAATTAAACCATCTACTTTTTCAGGATGATCTTTTGCAAATATTAAACCGATATGTCCTCCCATAGAATTTCCCATTAGTACTGCGCTTTTTAATCCTAAATGCTTCATGAATGCATAAAGGTAATCACTAAGTCCTCTTACTGACACTTTAAGTAATTTACCTTCAAATAACTTAAGATCTAAGCCATAAACCTTGTACTCCTCAGAAATATAATCTACCATTTCACCAAAGTTCTCCACACCACCCATTAAACCATGTAGCAAGATGATTGGTTGTCCTTTAGTTCCTTCTTCAAGCCATTTAAATTTTCCCTCTTCCTTAACCATGTTTAGTTGTAGATTTTAGATTGCAAATAAACGAAAATATTTGTTAATAGCAATGCCTAGGTTAAAATGAGCTCAAAACAGGGTGTTGTGGTGGAAGTTATCAACAAAGTGGGGTTAAGTGGGGAATAGTGGGGTTTATTTGTATATTAGCACCCAGATTTAAACAAGAACAAAGTGATTAATATAATTGGAACATACGAATGTAAAGCAGATGCCAAAGGGCGTGTAATGTTTCCTTCTGCTTTAAAAAAGCAGTTGCTAAAAGTGCTTGGAGATGGTTTCGTAATTAAGCGTTCAGTTTTTAATCAGTGTTTGGAGATTCATCCTATGCAAGAATGGAATGAAGTTGTTGGGCAAGTAAATAAGTTGAATCGTTTTGTTAAAAAGAATAATGATTTTATCAGATCCTATATGGCTGGGTTGAAAGTAGTTGATGTAGATGGTTCTGGTAGGTTCTTAATTCCTAAGGATTTATTGTCTTTTGCTGGATTGGAAAAACAAATTGTCCTTTCCTCATCAGTAAATATGATTGAGATTTGGGATAAAGATAAATATGAAAGTTCAGTGGCTGAATCTTTAAAAGATTTTGGTGATTTAGCTGAAGAGGTGATGGGTAATCAACCACTAGACGGATCGGATGGGATATCATAGTCCAGTATTATTAAACGAATGTATTGAAGGGTTAAATATAAAACCCACAGGAATTTATGTTGATGTCACTTTTGGTGGTGGTGGTCATTCTAAAGAAATAATGAAACATCTGGATGGAGGTAAATTATTTGCGTTTGATCAGGATGCTGATGCACATAAAAATAATTTGGAGCAAGATGGATTTAAATTGATTGATGCAAACTTTAGCTATCTAAGGAATTTTTTAAGAATGGAAGGGGTGAGAAAAGTTGATGGAATTCTAGCTGATCTGGGAGTTTCTTCTCATCAATTTGATGTTGCTGAAAGAGGTTTTTCTACTCGATTTGAAGGAGAATTGGATATGCGAATGAACCCTAAATCTGATTTGTCGGCAAAGGAAATAGTAAATGATTATTCTGAAGAAAATTTGGCTAATGTTCTTTATAAATATGGAGAGTTAAAAAACTCAAGAAGAATAGCCAAGGAAATTGTAAACGCAAGACAAGTTGAAAAGATAAATACTACTACCGAACTTATTGTTGTAGTTGCAAAAATAGTTCCTGAAAAATATAGAAATCAGTTTTTGGCTCGAATTTTCCAAGCAATTAGAATAGAAGTGAATGATGAGATTGTTGCTTTGGAGGAAATGCTTTTAAGTGCAGTGGATATGTTAAACCCTGGAGGAAGATTGGTAGTGCTTTCTTATCATTCTTTAGAGGATAGATTGGTTAAAAACCTAATGAAGAAAGGGAATTTGGAAGGAAATGCAGAGAAGGATTTTTTTGGGAATCCGATTAAAGATTTAAAAGAAATAAATAGAAAAGTAATTGTTGCTACTGCTGATGAGATTAAACAAAATTCAAGAGCAAGAAGTGCAAAATTAAGAATAGCTGAAAAATCAAATGACAACTAAAAAAGACACATCAAATACACTTATCTCAATTATGAGGGGTGAGTTTATTGCTGAAGAAAGCAATAGAAAATATGTGCCTTTTTTATTAATGACTGTGTTTTTGGTTTTGGTAAATATCAGTTCCTCTTTCCGAGCAGAAAAATTATTAAAGCAGTCAATTTCATTAGAAAAAGAAGTAGCTGATTTAAGGTTGGTTGATATTACTACAAAATCTGATTTGATGAGTATGTACAGGAGATCAGTAATTGAAAATATTGTGAATGAACAAGGCTTAAAAACATCATTAACTCCTCCAATAATCATTGAAAAATAGTGAAGAAAACTACAAAAAATAGCAATTTAAGAATCATAGGACTTTACTTATTCGTGTTCCTTCTTGCTGTTGGTGTAGTTGCTAAAATTGTAAAAATTCAGCAGTTTGATGAATTGATTAATACTTCTAGTCAGCCAAGGTTTTTTACAGTTGAAGCCCCAAGAGGAAATATATTAGCTGATGATGGATCTTTACTTGCAATTTCAATGCCACTCTATAAAATTTATCTGGATTTAAGTGTGATAAGCAAAGTGCTTTTTGATAAGCATATTGTTGAGATGTCTGAGGGTTTGAGTGATTTGTTTGCTGATAAATCTGCTGAGGAATACGAACAGTTTTTAAGATTGGCTAAAAAATCAAGAAAAAATAAATATGTCCTTTTGAAATTGAAGGTTACACACAATGAATTAAAAGTTTTGCAAAGTCTTCCTGTATTTAAATTAGGACAAAATAGAGGAGGATTAATAGCAGAGCAAAGGCCTCATAGAGAAGTGCCTTTTGGTTTGCTTGCACAAAGAACTGTTGGTGTTTTAAGAGATGTAAATCCAGTTGGCATTGAGGTGGCTTTTAATCAAGTATTATCTGGAGTTGATGGTCAGCATTTAAAAAGAAAAATTGCACAAGGAGCTTGGGTTCCTCAAGACTCAGAGGGGAATAGTTTACCAAAAGCTGGTAGAGATATTTTAACAACTATCAATATTGACATGCAGGATGTTGCTGAAAAATCATTGGAACAAACCTTAATAAAAGAAAATGCAGATTGGGGTTGCGTAATAATGATGGAGGTAAAAACAGGTGAAGTGAAGGTTATTGCAAACTTGCGTAAAGATACTTCTGATAGAGTAAGTGAGTATTTTAATTATGCAATAGCTCAGCATGATGCGCCTGGATCAACTTTTAAATTAGCATCTATAATTGCTGGATTAGAGGATGGAAAGTTTACAGTAAATGATTCTGTGAATTTGCAAAAAGGTAGAACAAAATATTATGATAGAGTAATGAGGGACTCTCCTCATAATTTTAAAAATGTAACGATTAAAAAAGCGTTTATTATTTCCTCTAATGTTGGGATTTCAAAAATTGTAAATGATAATTATAAGAAAAATCCTACTGAGTATACTGATCGAATTTATAAAATGGGATTAAGCACACCACTAAATTTGGAATTACCATTTCCTGATGATGGTTTAAGAATGCCAATCCCAAATAAAAGAGGTTGGTCAGGGGTTACTTTACCATGGATGTCTACTGGGTATGAAATGGCATTAACGCCTCTTCATATGCTAACTTTTTACAATGCAATTGCCAATAATGGCAAAATGATGAACCCAATTTTTACTAAAGCTATAATGATGGGTGGAAATATTATTGAAGAAAAAAGCCCTATTGTTGTAAACCCTTCTATTTGCTCAGAATCAACAATAAGAGAAATTTTACCTTTATTGATTGGTGTAGTTGAAGAAGGAACAGCTACAAATATCCGTACCGATAAATACAAAATTGCTGGTAAAACAGGGACAACAGTTCTGAATTATGCTGGCAGAAAGGAAGATGAGGAGAAAAAGTACCAAGCTTCTTTTGCTGGATTTTTTCCAGCTGATAATCCAAAATATTCCTGCATAGTTGTAATTAATAATCCTAAGACTGGTCAGGTATACGGAGGGAAAGTTGCTGCTCCCATCTTTAAAGAGTTAGCTGATAAAGTTTATGCGCTTGATATGGATATTCATAATCCGATTATTAGTACTGATACATTTACAAATCTTCCAAAAGTAAAACAAGGTAAGACTTTTGATGCAAATCACATTTTGACTGAACTTAATATTTCTACACAAAATACTGAATCAAATTGGATGGTATCTCAAACATCAAAATCAGAAGTAAAGCTAATGGTAAGAAAAATTGAAGAGGATTTGCAAAGAGGAAAGATGCCAAACTTGAAAGGAATGAATTTGAAAGATGCAGTCTATTTGCTAGAAACATATGGTTTAAATGTAAGTGTTGAGGGGTCTGGATCGGTTGTTAATCAGTCGATTAAAAAGGGGGTTAAGTTCAAAAAAGGAAACGTAATTAAATTAGAATTAGCTTAATGAATTTACAAGATATTCTATATAAAGTAAGTATTGATAAAGTAGTTGGTTCTACTGATATTGAAATTTCAAACATTGCTTTTGATTCAAGAAAGGTTAGTGCAAATGGACTATTTGTTGCTATAAATGGAACTATTTCTGATGGTCATCAATTTATAGATAGTGCCATTGAAAAAGGTGCAATTGCAATTATTGTTGAGCAAATTCCTGCTAATATTAATGAAGATATAACTTATATTAAAGTTGAAAACTCCCATGACGCTCTAGGAATTATTGCAAGTAATTTTTATAACAATCCATCTGATAGAATAAAATTAGTTGGCGTTACTGGGACAAATGGAAAAACAACAATTGTTAGTTTATTGCATCAATTGTTTGGGTTTTTGAATGTAAAAGTAGGAATGCTTTCTACAATTCAGAATAAAATTATTGAGCAGGTAATTCCATCTACTCATACAACTCCTGATGCTTTACATATAAACTTTTTGCTAAGTGAAATGTTAGAGAAAGGTTGTGAGTATTGCTTTATGGAAGTGAGTTCACATGCACTTTCGCAAGGAAGGGTTAATGGCTTGAATTTTGCTGGAGGAGTTTTTACAAATCTTACGCAAGATCATTTAGATTATCACAACACTTTTGCTGAATACCGAGATGTGAAAAAATTATTCTTTGATGCTTTACCAAAAGATGCTTTTTCATTAGTTAATAAAGATGATAAAAACGGCATGAAAATGCTTGAAGGAACAAAATCGAATAAGCTTACTTATTCTCTAAAATCAATTGCTGATTATAAATGTAGAGTTTTAGAGAACCAGTTTGAAGGCATGTTATTGCAAATTAATAAAGTTGATGTTTGGGTGAAATTGATAGGTGATTTTAATGCTTATAATATTCTTTCTGTTTACGCTATATCTAATCAATTTGGCTTTGAAGATTATGATGTGCTTACTGCCTTAAGTATGCTAAATTCTGCTGAAGGAAGGTTTCAGTTTATTCGATCAGAAAATCAAATTACTGGGATAGTTGATTATGCTCATACTGATGATGCTTTAAAGAATGTACTTTCTACAATTAATAATATCAGAAGTAATGCAGAACAGTTGATTACTGTAATTGGCTGTGGTGGAGATAGAGATAAAAGTAAAAGGCCACTAATGGCAAAAGTTGCTTGTGATTTAAGCACTCAAGTTATTTTAACTTCTGACAATCCGAGATCAGAAAGCCCAGATGCAATTATTGATGATATGCTTGCAGGATTGGATCCTGTGCAAAATAAGAAAGTACTTGTTATTTCTGATAGAAAACAAGCAATTAAAACTGCTTGCAGATTGGCAAATGATACCGATATAATACTTGTTGCAGGAAAAGGACATGAAAAATATCAAGAAATTAAAGGAGAAAAATTTCCTTTTGATGATATGGAAGAACTAAAACAATCACTAAATATAATTAAAGACTAATGTTATACTATTTATTTGAATATCTACAAAGTGCATATGATTTCCCTGGGGCAGGTTTGTTCCAGTATATCTCTTTTCGTGCTGCTATGGCAGTGATTACATCCTTGTTAGTCTCCTTAGTTTTTGGAGGAAAAATAATCAGATTTATCCAAAGAAAACAAATTGGTGAGGAAGTTAGAACTTTGGGTTTAGCGGGGGAGGAGAGTAAGAAAGGAACTCCAACTATGGGGGGGCTAATTATTTTGGGTGCAATATTGATTCCCACTTTATTATTTACGAAACTGGATAATATCTACATCCAAATTATGCTAGTTTCTACTGTATGGTTAGGTGCTATCGGCTTAATTGATGATTATATTAAAGTATTTAAGAAAGATAAAGAAGGTTTGGCAGGTAGGTTTAAAGTATTAGGGCAAATTGGAATAGGATTAATTGTTGGAATAGTGATGGTATTTCATTCTGATATAGTGGTGAAAGATGAAGTAAGTTTATCATCAGAAACGGAAGTTGTTGGCTCAATTAGTTTGGCTCAGAAATCATCTAAAACAACTACTCCATTCTTTAAAAATAATGAATTTGATTATCAGTTATTAACATCTTGGATGGGTGATACGGCAAAAGATTACGCTTGGATTTTATTTATTTTGATAGTTGTTGTAATTGTTACAGCGGTAAGTAATGGAGCAAACATGACGGATGGTTTAGACGGTTTAGCTACAGGAACTTCAGCAATTATTGGGGCTACTTTGGCGCTTTTTGCTTATGTGTCGGGTAATATTATTGCAGCTGATTATTTAAATATTATGTACATCCCATATACGGGAGAACTTGTAATCTACATGTCTGCTTTTGTTGGGGCTTGTGTCGGTTTTATGTGGTATAATTCTTACCCAGCTCAGGTTTTTATGGGGGATACAGGTTCTTTGGCTCTTGGTGGGATAATAGCTGTTGTTGCTATTTTAATCCGGAAGGAATTATTGATTCCAATTTTATGTGGTGTGTTTTTGGTTGAAAACTTATCCGTGATAATGCAAGTTGGTTATTTCAAATATACAAAGAAGAAATTTGGGGAGGGTAAGCGAATATTTAAAATGGCTCCACTACATCATCATTATCAGAAATTAGGGATGCATGAAAGTAAGATTGTTACTCGATTTTGGATAGCTGGAATTATGCTTGCAGTAATAACAGTCGTTACTCTTAAATTAAGATGATGGTAAAAAGAATAGTCGTTTTAGGAGCAGGAATTAGTGGAGTAGGAGCGGCTGTTTTAGCAAAGAAAAAAGGGTTTGAAGTTTTTGTTTCTGATAAAGGAAAAATTACTGAAGATAATAAAAAAGTTCTTTTAAATAATGAGGTTGATTGGGAAGAAAACAATCACACTTTTGATAAAATTTTAAATGCTGATGAAGTAATTAAAAGTCCAGGAATCCCTGATAGTGTTGAGCTAATTCAGAACCTTAAAAATGCAAAAATCCCTTTGATTTCGGAAGTAGAATTTGCTTTTAGATATACTAAAGCAAAAATTGCAGCTATCACAGGAAGTAATGGAAAAACAACTACTACTTTGCTTTTAGGACATGTGCTAAAAAATGCTGGATATGATGTTTTAGTAGCAGGAAATGTTGGCGTTGGCTTTGCTCTATCAATTTCCGAAAGGGATTACGATTATATCGTTCTGGAATTAAGCAGTTTTCAACTTGATGGAATAAAAAATTTTAGAAGTGATGTAGCAATTTTACTAAATATTACTGCTGATCATTTGGATAGATATGATTACAGGCTAGAAAATTATTCAGCATCAAAATTTAAAATCACAGAAAATCAGAAAGAACAAGATTTCCTGATTTATAATGCAGATGATGAAATTGTAAAAGAAATTAAAACTAAAGCAAAAAAGTTACCAATCTCATTAAAAGACGAACAAAAAGAAGGAGGGTTTTTAAATAAGAATGAATTAATAATTAAATTAAATAATAATACTATGACAATGCAAGAATTAGCCTTACAAGGCAAACACAACATCTTCAATTCAATGGCTGCTGCTATGGCTGCAAGAGTTTTTGAAGTTAAAGATTCAGTAATCAGACAATCAATGATAGACTTTCAAAATGTAGAACACAGATTGGAATATGTGCTAACAGTACATGGGATTGATTTTATTAATGATTCAAAAGCTACTAATGTAAATGCTTGTTGGTTTGCATTAGAAAGTATGACTAAAGGTGTAGTGTGGATAGTTGGGGGGGTTGATAAAGGAAATGATTATTCTGAGTTAGCGGAAATGGTTGATGAAAAAGTAAAAGCAATTATTTGCTTAGGAGAAAACAACCAGAATATAATAGATGCTTTTAAAGATAAGGTAGATACTATCGTTCAGGCATCTACAATGTCAGAAGCGGTAAATCAATCTTTTAGCTTAGCAAACAAAGGTGAAACTGTTTTGCTTTCTCCAGCTTGTGCAAGTTTTGATTTGTTTGCCAATTATGAGGATAGAGGGGTTCAGTTTAAAAAGTCTGCAAGAACACTGTAAGTGAGTTCAGTCTTTGGAAATATAAAATTTAAAGGTGATAAAATCATCTGGGCAATTGTAATTTTACTTTCATTATTCTCAATAATGGTTGTGTATTCAGCTGCTGGATGGTCTGATTTAATTAGTCATATTCCAAAATTATTAATAGGACTTTTTGCAATGTATGTTGTGCATTTAATTCCGTTTAAATACTTTTCAAAGTTAGGGCAATTAGGTTATTTTACGAGCTTATTATTACTCGTTTTAGTGTTGGTGATTGGTGTTACTGTAAATGGTGCGTCAAGGTGGATAAACATAGTTGGTTTACAGTTTCAGCCTTCTGATGTTGCGAAACTAACAGTTATTTTATTTATGGCTCGTCAGATTAGTGTAAATAGAGATAATCTATCTGGATTTAAGGAATTTGTTTGGTATGTTTTAGCACCACTGGTCATAGTGTGCTTGCTAATATTACCTAATAATTTTTCTACATCAGCTTTAGTTTTTATTAATGGTTTGGTTTTAATGTTTGTAGGGAAAATCAGATTTCAATTTATAGCGAAAGTTTTAGGAACGGCATTAATAGGAGTATTTATTATTTATGCTTCTGCAAAATGGACTCCTTTAGGAACTAGCATTATACCTAGGTCTGCTACTTGGGTAAGTAGGGTTGATAATTTTTTATTGGGTGGAGATGAACAGCAAATGGATAAAGATTATCAGCAAACGCAAGCTTTGGTTGCAATCCAGAATGGTGGTATTTATGGTGTTGGCCCTGGTAAAAGTACACAAAGAAGTATATTGCCTTATTCTGAATCAGACTTTATTTATGCAATTGTGTTAGAGGAATACGGCTTGCTTGGAGGGTTTTCAGCTATATTGTTTTATCTTATTTTACTGTTTCGAGCCGTCAGGATTTCATTAAAATCGGAAAGTATTTTTGGAAGTTTAGTCGCTATTGGCTTGATGTTCTCATTGGTGTTTCAAGCATTTATAAATATGTTGGTTTCGGTAGAAGTAATACCTGTAACCGGACAGACTTTACCTTTAATAAGTATGGGTGGAACATCTATTGTTTTTAGTTGTATTGCAATTGGTATTGTATTGAGTATTAGTAGAAATTCATTAGAAGGAGAATATGAAAAAGCTTAAAGTTATAATTAGTGGTGGAGGTACAGGTGGGCATATTTTTCCTGCAATAGCAATAGCAAAAGCAATTGAGAGAAAAGTGAATGATGTTGAATTTCTATTTGTTGGTGCTGAAGATAGAATGGAAATGGAAAAAGTGCCAAACTCTGGGTATAAGATCATTGGACTTTGGATAAGTGGTTTGCAAAGGAATTTAGATAAAAGAAATTTACTTTTTCCTTTTAAAGTTTTACATAGTATTTGGAAGGCTAAAAAAATAGTTAGAGAATTTAAACCTGATTTAGCAATTGGAACTGGTGGCTATGCTAGT
>Ga0102886_1000826_pt1 | contig 13177 bp, 10 predicted proteins | sample Colrivmet1550A02_FD_84499 | JGI IMG/M metagenome (GOLD analysis project Ga0102886, IMG submission 84499) | Estuarine microbial communities from the Columbia River estuary - metaG 1550A-02 | ecosystem: Environmental > Aquatic > Marine > Intertidal zone > Estuary | place: USA: Columbia River... | reverse complement strand
TAATTGATAAAAATTTAGAGCGTAAAATGGAACAAGCTCAAACAATTTCATCCTTAGTGTTATCGTTGCGAGCAAAAGAAAAAATTAAAGTGCGTCAGCCTTTACAAAAAATCATGATTCCGGTGAGTTCTGGTACTCAAAAAGAAGATATTTTAGCGATTGCAGACTTAGTGAAACACGAAGTCAATGTGAAAGAAGTTGAGTTGTTAGAAGATGCATCCGATATTTTAGTAAAACAAATCAAACCAAACTTTAAAGCCTTGGGACCTCGATTTGGAAAGGACATGAAGCTAATTGCCAATGCCATTCAAAACCTGCAACCCGAGGACATCAAGCAAATCGAAGAAAAAGGGGAGTTAGGTATTGAAATTAATGGAAAAAGTATTAATTTGGAACGCAATGATGTAGAGATCACTTCTCAAGATATTGAAGGTTGGTTGGTAGCTAATCAAGGAGCTGTTACGGTCGCTTTGGATGTTACAATTTCAGAAGCTTTAAAAGAGGAAGGGATTGCGAGAGAATTGGTCAATAGAATTCAAAATTTAAGAAAAGACTCTGGATTTGAACTCACCGATAGAATTGAGGTTTATTTAGAAACAGAATCCGCTATTGAAAATGCTGTAAAACATAACTTAGAATATATTAAACTAGAAACATTAACCGAAGAGCTACATTTGGTCACGCAACTAGATAAAGGAATTGATATTTCTTTTGACGCGATTAATACCAAGTTGTATATCCAAAAATCCATATAATTATGTCCATTGAAAACACAATCAGATATTCGGATAACGATTTAAAAGAATTTAAAACATTGATTCATGTCAAAATTGAGAAGGCACAACACGATTTAGAGCTTATAAAAAGTGCTTATATGAATGATTTAAACAACGGTACTGAAGATACGTCGCCTACATTTAAAGCTTTTGATGAAGGCAGTCAAGTAATGAGTAAAGAATCAAACTCGCAGTTAGCCATCCGTCAAGAGAAGTTCATCAGAGACCTAAAAAACGCTTTGATTAGAATTGAAAATAAAACTTACGGAGTTTGTCGAGTGACAAAAAAGCTAATCAACAGAAAACGTTTGGAGTTAGTTCCGCATGCGACTTTAAGTATTGAAGCAAAGAATATGCAGAAATAAAATGTCTAAAAAACAGATATTTTTATTAGTTGTGGTTCTTATTTTCATAGATCAAGCCTCAAAAATATACATCAAAACACATTTTGAATTAGGGCAAGAACTGAAATTTTTTGAAGGTTTTAGAATATACTTCATCGAAAATGAGGGCATGGCTTGGGGGGCAAAACTAAGTGATTTATCCTCTTATATATCCGATTCAAGTGCCAAATTGTTTTTAACTATTTTTAGAATTTTTGCGGTTAGTGGCATTGGCTATTGGCTTTATCAAAGCCTCCAGAAAGCGGCCTCTAAAATTCTTATTATTGCACTAGCATTGGTTTTTTCTGGTGCGCTTGGAAATATTATCGACTCTGTCTTCTACGGGATCATTTTCGATAACAGTATGAATCAAACGGCAACTTTATTTGCTTCGCAAGGTTATGGTGATTTATTCCATGGAAAAGTGGTAGATATGCTTTACTTTCCCTTGTTTAAAGGCTACTTTCCAGAGTGGATTCCATTTATTGGAGGTAATTATTTTTCCTTTTTTGATCCTGTTTTTAACATTGCAGATATGGCCATTAGTATAGGAGTTGGGTTACTTTTAGTCTTTAATAAGAAAGTATTTCCGAACCCGTTAACAACTTAAAATGTGTATGTTTTTCCTGGAGTAATACAATAATCTAATGGAATATCATGTGGTTGAGTACCGTCAATAATAGGCTCTGCATCAAAAAGTGAAAGTCCAATTTTTAAAGTATCCTTTGAACAATTCTTTAAAAAATCATCATAAAACCCTTTCCCATAGCCAACCCGATTCCCTTTTACATCAAATGCTACTAGGGGAATAAATACGACCTCTATTTGCTTATTACTGATTGGGATCCCATTTTCGGGTTCTGGAATGTTCCACGAATTTGGTTTTAGAATGGTGTTGTCTTGTAATAGTACATGGGACATGGTACGGGTTTTAAAATCACTTTTTGAAATCACAATGTTTTTGTCTTTTCCTGAAAGAATCGATAAAATTGGTTCTGTGAAGACTTCTTTTAGAGTGTGAATTGTCAAAAATACATGAAAAAATGAATATTCCCATATTGGTAATTTCAGAACTGAATTTGCAATTTGAAGACTCAAATCGTCTATCTGTTTCGTGCTTAATTTTCCTCGAAGTAATTTATAGTTTGCTCTTAATTCTGATTTTTTCACTCTATGATTTTTGTTGAAATAGGAATAAGTATGTTGTTATGAGTGGCCGTGTCTTTCAATATAAGTTATAATGGCTTGTGCGATATTTTTCTTAGAAGCACTTTCAATTCCTTCAAGTCCAGGAGTAGAGTTGATTTCCATAATTAAAGGCCCCCGGCTCGATTGTAAAATATCGACCCCACAGATGGGTAATTTTAATTTTTTAGCGGCTTTTAAAGCAAGTTTTATTTCTTCTTCAGAGAGTTTATGAAAAGAATAAGTCCCTCCTCTGTGAAGATTAGATCTAAACTCGCCTTCTTTTCCTTGACGTTTCATAGCGCCTACCACTTGATTATTTACAACTAGGGCACGTAAATCAGAGCCCTTAGCTTCCGCAATATATTCTTGAACCAGAGCTCTCGCCTCAAGTCCATTAAAAGCTTCTAGCACAGACTCGGCAGCGTTTTTTGTTTCTGCCAATACGACACCAATTCCTTGCGTTCCTTCAAGTAACTTGATCACAACAGGAGTGCCACCAACGTGCGTGATTACTTTTTCTATATCGAAAGAATAGTTGGTAAAAACAGTTTTAGGCATATCTATACCAGCTTTGGAAAGGTGCTGAAAACTCCTTAACTTATCTCTAGAACGTATAATGGCATCCGAAGAAACGGTCGAAAATACATTCATCATTTCAAACTGTCTGACTACCGCACATCCATAATATGTAACAGATGCGCCTATTCGAGGGATGATAGCATCCACATAATCCAAATACTTATCATTATAAAAAACAGTTGGTTTTTCCTTTTCAATAATCAAATCGCAACTCAAAGGATCTATTACCTCTACGAAGTGATTCCTTCGCTCTGCTTCCTCGACAAGTCTTCGAGTTGAGTACAGGTCTTTATTGCGCGATAGGATGACTAAATTCATGAATTGTTAAAACTTATGTTATGGCAATATACTAAAAATGCAAATTCAATTTTTACAATCGTTGGAATTAATTACCTTTGAGTTAATGAGTAATCCTAACATAGAAATTCAATTACAAACGTTACCCAATACGCCTGGTGTTTATCAGTTTTATGACAAATTAGGGGTGGTTATTTATGTTGGTAAAGCCAAAAACCTAAAGAACCGAGTGCGTTCGTATTTTAATAAAGTTCATAATTATGGAAAAACAAATGTTCTTGTAAAAAAAATTGTAGAAATTAAGCATATCGTCGTAGAGACGGAAACGGATGCGTTGTTGCTTGAAAACAATTTAATAAAAAAATACCAACCTCGCTATAATGTGCTTTTAAAAGATGATAAATCTTATCCTTGGATTTGTATTAAAAAAGAGCCTTTTCCGAGGGTGTTTCAAACTCGACGTATGATTAAAGATGGGTCTGAATATTTTGGGCCTTATACCAGTACCAAAACGGTGTATACGCTTTTAGATCTTATAAAAGGCTTGTTTCCCCTTAGGACTTGTAAATACGATTTGTCTCGTGAAAAAATTAATAGTCAGAAATATAAAGTTTGTTTAGAATACCATTTAGGAAACTGTAGAGGCGCTTGTGAAGCTAAAGAAGCTGAAGTTTCTTATTTAGAAAATATCGCCACGATTCGCGAAATTTTAAAAGGGAATTTTAAAAGTTCAATTTCAGTTTTTAAATCTCAAATGAAATCCTTGGCCGAAAACTTAGAGTTTGAAGCCGCACAAGTATTGAAAGAAAAGCTGCAAATACTCGAAAACTATCAAGCCAAGTCAACCATAGTTAATCCAAAAATTAGTAATGTTGATGTGTTTTCAATTGTGAGCGATGAAAGTTATGCCTACGTCAATTTTTTACAACTTTCGTATGGAGCGATCATTCGCTCTCACACGATGGAGTTGAAAAAGAAACTTCAGGAAAGCGATCAAGTGTTGTTAGAACTAGCTATTACGGAAATGCGTCAACGATTTGCTCTTGAATCTAAAGATATCTATGTGCCTTTTGAAGTAAATTTAGGAACAGATTTCAGGGTAACAATTCCAAAAGTAGGAGATAAAAAACAGCTAATCGATTTGTCGTTAAGAAACGCGAAGTACCAACGTCTAGAACAATTAAAGCAGGTTAAAATAACAGATCCAGATCGACATATAGAACGCATTATGGCTCAAATGAAATCAGATTTAAGACTTTCTGAAGCGCCAACACACATTGAATGTTTTGACAATTCAAACATTCAAGGGACACATCCAGTTGCTGCTTGCGTTGTTTTTAAAAATGGAAAACCAAGCAAAAAAGAATACCGCCATTTTAATATCAAAACTGTGGAAGGCCCTGATGATTATGCCTCCATGACCGAAGTCGTTTACCGTCGTTATAAGCGTTTGCTAGACGAGAAACAACCCCTGCCACAGTTAATAATAATTGATGGAGGGAAAGGTCAACTATCAGCAGCATTAAAGAGCTTAGATGAACTAGAGCTTCGCGGAAAAATAGCAATCATCGGAATTGCAAAACGTTTAGAGGAATTATTTTATCCAAATGATCCAATTCCCTTATATTTAGACAAAAAAAGCGAAACACTTAAAATTATTCAGCAACTTCGAAATGAAGCGCATCGATTTGGGATTGAACATCATAGAAACAAACGAAGCAAAACAGCCTTAAATTCAGAGTTAGAATCTATTGTTGGCATTGGTGACAAAACAATTTTAGAGTTATTGAAAAAATTCAAGTCTGCACAACGCGTTTCATTTGCAGCTTTAGACGAATTAGAGCAAGTTATTGGAGTATCTAAAGCTCAAATTATTTATAATTACTACAAAAAAAACCCACATGCGTAACCTATTAATCTTATTATTTGTATTCTTTTTTCATTGGAGTTCTTCTCAAGAGCCATACTCAAAGAACCCCCGAGTTGGCTTAGTGCTTAGTGGCGGGGGTGCCAAAGGCTTAGCTCATGTCGGCGTGCTGAAAACACTGGACAGTTTAGGAGTTCGTATCGATTATATCGCGGGTACTAGCATGGGAGCTGTTGTAGGGGGATTGTATGCGTCAGGGTATTCAGGAAAACAATTAGACTCTATTATCAGGGTAACTAATTTTGATTTACTTATACGTGACGATGTTCCAAGGGAATCAAAGACATTTTATGAACGAAAAAACGCAGAAAAATACGCCCTTACACTCCCTTTTAGCAATTTTAAGATCCACTTACCTTCCTCCATTTCTACAGGGCAAAATGTTTTTAATTTACTTTCAAAATTAACGCTAGACGTCAGTGGAGTAGAAGATTTCAGCAAACTTCCAATCCCATTTTATTGTATAGCAACAGATATGTTGACTGGAACTGAGGTTGTTTTAGATCGTGGAAATTTAGCACAAGCCATTGCAGCGAGTAGCGCCCTGCCAACACTTTATCAACCAGTAAGATTAGATAATAAAGTATTGATGGATGGAGGCATCTTAAATAATTACCCTATAAGAGGTTTAGAATCTAAAGATTTAGACATTGTTATTGGGGTAGATGTGCATAACAACCTTTTTGAAATTAATGAATTGGAGTCTGTATCTAACATTATTGTTCAAATAAACAACTTTAGAGGCGTTAAAGAAATGAAAGATAAGTCTAAATTAACGGACATTTACATCAAACCCGAAGTCTCAGAGTATTCGATTGTTTCTTTTAAAGAAGGCGTCAAAATTATGCAGAAAGGTCAAGTTGCAGTCTTACCCCACATAGAGGAATTAAAAACGATTGCAAAGGCACAAAATTTCATAAAAACAGAGACTAGTATCTCTAATTTTGATGAAATTAAAATTAATGACATTTCAATTTCAGGATTAAAGAAATACACATCATCTTATGTTAGAGGAAAATTAAGGTTTAGATCCGATGAAACTATTAGTTTTGACGACTTCAGTAAAGGGGTAAATAATTTAGTAGCTACCAATAATTTTGACAGTTTTTTATATAAATTCTATCCTGCAGGTCAAGGATATAATTTCAGTGCGAAAGCTACGGAATCTAAAAATACTACTTTTATAAAATTCGGAGTGCATTACGACCAGTTGTATAAAAGCGCAGCCCTTATTAACTTCACAAAAAAGCAATTGCTTCTTAAAAATGATGTATTATCATTAGACTTTATTCTTGGTGATAATATTCGTTATAATTTCGATTACTACATTGATAAGGGATTCTATTGGAGTGTAGGAATTAATTCTAAATATATAGGATTTAATGATTTTTCCAACCCAGCTGGCTTCATTAATGAAGGAGTATTTCCAGAAATTGAAAAAGTTCGAACGACTTTCAGTGAGTTTACACACCAGGTTTTTGTAGAAACATTGATTAAAAAAGATCTAGCTCTAAAAGTTGGAGTAGAGTTAAAGGATTTAAAGATATTTACAAATGATAACGTGTTCTTAACTTTTTTTGACACCCCAGAATACAAGTTTGAAGACAATGATTTTTATAGTATTTTCGGATCCTTGAAGTTTGACACAATAGATAATAAATTTTTCCCCACAAGTGGTTTTCTTTTTGAGGGAGATTTTCAGTTCTATTTTGCGTCATCAGACTTAAAGAACAATTTCAATGAATTTTCAATCCTCAAATCTCAAATTTCAAAAGCATTTAAAATCGCAGACAAGCTCTCCATTACAGTTGGTGCAGAGGGTGGGTTTAAAGTTGGAAAGAGTGATACCAAGTCACTTCATTTTGGACTTGGAGGTTATGGTACTAATTATTTCAACAACTATTCAACGTTTTATGGATATGATTATTTTTCGCTTAATGGAAATAGTTTTGTAAAAATAGCCTACACGATAGATTATGAATTCTCAAACAATAATCATTTTAATTTTTCAGCTAATTTTGCGAATATTGGTGATGATATTTTTTTAGATAACGAATGGATTGAATCCCCTTATTATGAAGGCTATTCAATTGGGTATGGACTGGAAACAATTTTTGGACCTGTAGAATTAAAATATAATTGGTCAACAGAATCAAATGAATCTGGATTTTATGTAAACGTAGGCTACTGGTTTTAATTTTTAAGTTCGCAACAAAAAATATATTTAGTACTTAAGAGCTAATCGTTTTATTGTTTGGAATAATAATTGCAAATTTGTACTAAACATTATATTAGTTTGAAATAAGCATCTGCTATATGTCATCATGAAAAAACCAGTACTAATCTTCCTTTTGTTAGCCAGTTTTCAACCCTTATTGGCTCAAGATACGTCTTCTTTTCAGGCTGGTGAATGGCTTAAATTTAAATTAAGTTATAGTGGATGGGTAAAAGCAGGCAATGCAACACTCGAAATTTCTGAAACTACTTACAAAAAAAAATCGGTATATAAGGTTGTAGGAAAAGGCTGGACTACAGGGCCAGTTAAATGGTTTTTTAATGTAAAAGATCATTATGAAAGTCATTTTGACAAACAAACAGGTCAGCCTTATAAGTTTTTTAGAAATATTGACGAAGGCGGCTATATTAAAAATAGAATTGTAGATTTTGATCACGTGCAAAATAAAGCACATATTAATGACTTGAAGGAAAACACAAGTTCAATTGTAGATATTGAGCAAAATATTCAAGATCTCGTTTCGGCCTATTATTATTTAAGAAACTATTACGACACAGAATCCATCAAACAAGGAGACGTTGTAGAACTTAATATATTTTTCGACAGTGAAACATTTCCATTCAAATTAAAGTACTTAGGTCGAGAAACAATTAATACGCCGTTTGGTAAAATTAAATGCATAAAATTCAGACCTTATGTGATGGCTGGGCGCGTTTTCAAAGAAGAAGAAAGCCTAACCCTATGGGTAACAGCTGATAAAAACAGAGTACCAATGAAAATAAAAGCCGACTTGCGCGTTGGCTCATTAAGAGCTGATTTAGAAGCTCTAAAAGGACTTAAGCACCCCTTTGAAATTCAATTATAACAAACGATGACAAAAAAACCGACTACTGAAACATTACTAAATCTACTAGACGATAAATACAAAGCGATCGATCAAGATCGTGAAGTGCATCTAGAAGGACTATTACACAGTAACTCGATAACTTATTGGGACTATATTCATACGGATGCGCTACTAGGATTGCAAATTCAAAGAACAAACCTCCCCGATGAAATGGTGTTTATTGCCTACCACCAAATTAATGAATTGATTTTTAAAATGATCCTTTGGGAGATTAAACAAGTTGCTGGCACACCAAAATTGGAAGTTGTTTTTTTTCAAGATAAACTCATGCGAATTAGTCGTTACTTTGATATGTTAACAACCTCTTTTAACATCATGAGAGAAGGGATGGATATCGCTCAATATAATAAATTCAGACACACTCTTACCCCTGCTAGTGGTTTTCAAAGTGCACAATACCGAAAAATTGAATTTGCTTCCACAGAACTCATAAACTTAATTGATGTGCGTTTTCGCACCAATATTGATAGAGACACCCCTTTTGAGCACGCCTTTGAACATTTGTATTGGCAAGCCGCCGGAAAAGATTACAAAACAGGTCAAAAATCTAGCTTATTATCCAATTTTGAAAACCGTTACAAAGAAGAATTTATAAGCTTTATGAAAGTTTATAATACCAAAAATATCTGGACGCGATTCAAAGAACTTTCGATTGACAATCAGCGAGATAAAAACCTAATTGACGCTATGCGACACTACGACTACACCGTTAATGTTACATGGGTAATGGCACACTACAATGCTGCTAAACATTATATTTTAGGAAAAGAGGGAGATGGAGAAGCTACTGGAGGAAGCGATTGGCAAAAATATATGCATCCAAAATACCAAAAAAGAATATTTTTTCCAGAACTTTGGAGCCAAGATGAAAAAGATAATTGGGGGCATGGAGTTGATTAAGTATAAAAAGTATTTTAATGTAAAGTTTTTCCTCTACGGATTTATTTTAATCTGTTTTTATAATATCATTAAAAGTTGTTCAAAAGACACTTTACCTGAACCAAATGTTGTAGAACTAACGATTCAACCAGATAACTTTAAATTTGGCTACAACCTTAATAATTATGAAGTCGTAAACGACACTGTCAAAAGCGGAGACAGCTTTGGTGTTCTGTTAGAAAAACACCATTTATTTTATCCGAAAATACATCATATTGCCGAAAAAACAAAAGAAATTTTCGATGTACGTCGCCTAAGAATCGGAAAACCGTATACCGTCTTATATTCAAAAGAAAATACGAAAACACCTTTAGTTTTTATCTATGAATTAAATAAAATAGAGTACTTAGTGGTTGAATTTTGCGACGCAATTATTGCTCACATGCAAAGAAAGCAAGTTAAAATCATTGAAAAAGAATCCTTTGGTTTTATAGAGAACACTCTATCTGAAACCATGGAAGATCAAGGTTTGCCCACCCAATTAATTTATGATATGTCTGATGATATCTATGCTTGGACCATCGATTTTTCCAGACTTCAAAAGGGCGATAACTTTAAAGTGATTTACAACGAACGTTTTGTAGATGACTCTGTATATGCAGGAATTGAAAGTATAAAAGCTGCATTTTTTGAACACAATGGTGACTCGTTTTATGCGTTTAATTATATGAACGAAGCCTCTAAAAATAGTACTGATTATTTTGATGAAAACACAAAAAGTTTGCGGAAAGCTTTTTTGAAAGCACCGCTACAGTTCAGTCGTATTTCCTCTAGGTATAATTTAAAAAGAAAAATTGCCTATTACGGAAACCGAGTCAAACCTCATAAAGGCACCGATTTTGCAGCCCCAATTGGTACGCCTATTTTAGCAACTGCCAATGGAACAGTTGTTGAGTCGAGGCGAAAAGGAGGGAACGGTAACTATGTAAAAATCAGACATAACGGAACTTACAGTACTCAATATTTGCACATGAGCAAACGCTTGGTAAAAGTTGGTGATTACGTTAAACAAGGTGACGTAATTGGCAAAGTTGGCATGACTGGAAATACAGGAGGACCACACGTATGCTATCGTTTTTGGAAAAATGACAAACAAGTAGATCCATTTCGTCAAAAACTACCAGATGCAAAAGCATTACCATCACATTTAAAATCTAATTTTGAAGAATTTATAGCACCTCTTAGACAACAACTCGATTCAATAAATTAACTCTTTATATCTAAAATTATCCAATGGCATTACAATCAATAAATCCAACGCAAACAAAATCTTGGGCAAAATTAAAAGTTCACTTTGAAGCAATTAAAGATGCGCACATGAAAACATGGTTTGCTGAAAACCCAGGCCGTGCGGATAAATTTACTATAAACTGGGAAGATTTTTATGTAGATTTTTCAAAAAACAGAATCAATTCTGAAACCATGCTTCTTTTTAAAGAGCTGGCTAAAGAACTTCAGCTTAAAGATGCAATTTCAAAATATTTTGAAGGAGATATCATCAATCATACGGAGGGTAGAGCCGTGCTTCATACAGCACTTAGAGCCCCTAAAGACGCCAATGTTTTAGTAGATGGTGAAAACGTGATTCCCGAAATTCACACAGCAAAAGCTTTAATAAAAAACTTTTCTGAAGCCATTATCAGTGGTGCAAAAAAAGGATACACCAACAAAGCCTTTACCGATGTTGTAAACATCGGAATTGGCGGTTCAGACTTAGGGCCTGCTATGGTTGTAGACTCTTTGGCTTATTATGGCAACCATCTTACTCCACATTTTGTAAGCAATGTTGACGGCGATCATGTCAACGAAGTCTTAAAAAACCTTAATCCAGAAACAACGCTTTTTGTAATCGTATCTAAAACATTCACCACCCAAGAAACGCTTTCCAATGCAAATACCATTAGAAAGTGGTTTTTGACACACGCCACTCAAGACGATGTTGCCAAGCATTTTGTTGCAGTTTCTACAAATACCGACAAAGTACAGGCTTTTGGGATTGAAGCTTCCAATATTTTCCCAATGTGGGATTGGGTAGGCGGTCGTTTTTCGCTTTGGAGTGCCGTAGGATTAAGCATTAGTTTGGCTGTTGGCTACGACCATTTTGAAGCGCTTTTACAAGGAGCTCATAAAATGGACATCCATTTTAAAGAAGAAGAATTTGAAACAAACATTCCTACCGTTTTAGCCTTTTTAAGCATTTGGTATAATAATTTTTTCAAAGCAGAAAGTGAAGCCGTCATCCCTTATACGCAATATTTGAATCAATTTGCAACCTACCTTCAGCAAGCCATCATGGAAAGTAATGGGAAAAGCATCGATCGATCTGGGAACCAAGTAAATTACCAAACTGGAAATTTGGTTTGGGGAGAGCCAGGCACCAATTCTCAACACGCCTTTTTTCAATTAATTCACCAAGGGACTAAACTAATTCCAGCTGATTTTATTGGATTTACACAATCCTTACATGGCAATCAGGACCATCAAGACAAATTGATTTCTAACTTTTTTGCACAAACAGAAGCCCTGCTAAATGGAAAAAAAGAGGCTGAGGTACAGGCAGAAGGTACGGCAGAAGAAATCGTTCCTTTTAAAATATTTGAAGGTAACAAACCCACTAACACCATTTTTATTAAGCAACTAACTCCGGAAAGCTTAGGGAAATTAATTGCGATGTACGAACACAAAATATTTGTTCAAGGAGTCGTTTGGAATGTCTTTAGTTATGACCAATTTGGAGTTGAGTTGGGTAAACAACTAGCGACCAAAATTCTTGATGAAATTAATACAGGTTCAGTCACAAACCATGATGCTTCCACCGTAAATCTTTTAAATCACTATAAGAAGTACAGTTAGATAATAACTGTTAAATTCTTATTAACAATTAGACCTGGATTGTTAATAATAATATAATTGCCTCCGTCATATATTGTTTACTTTTGTTTAATAAATTAATCAAATTATTAAACACAATTAAAACATGAAAAAGATTAAACAACTTTTATCTTTGGCCTTGATGGCATGTACGTTATCTGTTGCTGCGCAAAGCACAATTACAGGTACTGTCATCGATGGTGGACAGCAAGCACCTTTGCCAGGAGCTACTATTGTAGAGAAAGGAACGTCCAATGGCGTATCTTCTGATTTCGATGGAAACTTTACAATTACTTCTTCAAGTTCAACAGGAGAGATTACAATTTCTTATGTTGGCTACGTAACAACAACAATTTCTTTTTCAGGAAATATGGACCTTGGTTCAGTTTCACTTGAAGCCAGTGAATTAGGTTTAGAAGAAGTTCAGCTTTTTGCTTCTGTTGCAGTAGATAGAAAAACCCCCGTAGCGGTTTCAACTATTAAAGCGGCTGATATTGAGCTTAAACTTGGAACTCAAGAATTTCCAGAAATCTTAAAATCAACTCCTGGAGTCTATGCTACTAAGTCAGGCGGTGGTTACGGAGATGGACGTATAAACTTACGTGGATTTAGCTCTGAAAATGTAGGGGTTCTTATCAACGGAATTCCAGTGAATGACATGGAAAACGGAAGACTTTACTGGTCTAACTGGGCTGGTTTAGGAGATGTTACAAGCTCAATGCAAGTACAAAGAGGTTTAGGAGCTTCAAGAGTTGCTGTACCTTCTATTGGTGGAACAATCAATATTGTAACCAAAACAACAGATGTTGAAGCTGGTGGATCTGTACGAATGGGAACTGCAAATGACGGGTACCAAAAATATGGAATGACATATTCAACAGGGTTGATGGACAATGGTTTTGCTGCTACTGTGTCAGCTGCTAAAATCCTTGGAGATGGTTATGTAGATGGAACTGAATTTGATGGTTTCAATTACTTCGTTAACTTGTCTAAGCAAATAAATGACAATCATAAACTTTCATTCACCGCTTTTGGAGCAAAACAAACGCATGGTCAACGTTATAACAGACGTAC
>Ga0102886_1000825_pt1 | contig 13191 bp, 10 predicted proteins | sample Colrivmet1550A02_FD_84499 | JGI IMG/M metagenome (GOLD analysis project Ga0102886, IMG submission 84499) | Estuarine microbial communities from the Columbia River estuary - metaG 1550A-02 | ecosystem: Environmental > Aquatic > Marine > Intertidal zone > Estuary | place: USA: Columbia River... | reverse complement strand
CCCAAATGTCGTATTGAAACTTTGTAGAGCCGACAACACCAGCAACAACGGGCCCTGTGTTTATGCCAACTCTAATTTGAAAAGCTGGACGTTTTAATGCTTCTCTTTCATTTTTTAAATCTTCTACTATTTTGAGGACATCAAAAGCAGCATTTGTGACATCAAAAGCAGCCGTTGTATTATCGTTGCTTAGGCCACCAGCCGCCATATAAGCATCACCTATTGTCTTTATTTTTTCGACACCATACCTTGCCATAATAGCGTCAAATTCTCTGAAATAAGTGTCTATCTCTTTTACAAGTTCTTCTGGAGTAAGCTTTTCTGCAATTTTTGTAAAACTCACAATGTCACAGAAAAAAACAGTTGCATTTTTAAATTTTTTCGCGGTAGTGTGTCCGTATTCTTTTAATTCGTTTGCTGTTTGTTTTGGTAAAATGTTAAGCAAAAGATTGTCCGATCTGTCTTTCTCTTTCCTTGTCAAACGGTATTGACGATAAACAATAAAGCTCACCACAATAAAGACAAATAAACTCCCGATTAAGGCTAAATAGTTGTAGAACGTTCTCGTTCGCTTTTTTTCTTCTTCTAACTGTCTGATCTTTTCAATTTGTTGATATTCTATTTTTTGACCTAAGACGGCTAGATCTGTGTTTTTTGAATTTAAAATTTGCTCGATTTGAAGAGAATTGTGCTGTTTTGTAAAGCTCAAAGCACTTTTATAGTTATTCACTTCTTCTTCCATCTCAGCTAAAATTTTCAAGTCCTTAGCCATGAAAAATGGAAAATTCGCTTCCTTTGAAACTTCAAGAGCCTCGAGTGCCAAAACGTAGGCTCGGTCAAATCTATTGGTTCTTTTTAAATATTGCGCATACCTGCGTTTTATATGAGCTGTTCGATATAGATCATGAGTAGAAACTAAGGTGTTAATTACTTTTTGCCACTGGTAATCTGCAGAATCAATTTGTCCTTCGTGTTCAAATAAATACGCCTTGATCCTTTCATATGCCAAAGGCCTTAGCGATTTCAACATTTTTAATTCTTCTGGATATTCAACGACATAGAGTTCATACAAGCGATTAAAATCATTGTATTCCATTAATTGAGAGCGAATAATAGACCAGAAATTATCGTATTCCTGAAGGTAGCCATTGAGCTTGCTGAATTCCATGAGTGCAATTACAGAGTCTTGCCATACATAGTAGTTCGTTCTAAATATTTCAATTTCAATGAGTTCGTATTGAGCGTTTAACCAATCTATGCTATCAACTTTGGATGATGCATTAATAACTTCTAACTGTTTATTTAGAAATTTTTTTGCTTCATCGAAATTGTCGTTATAGAAGTAGGCACGTTGTATAGATCTTAATATCTCAAAGTGTTCACTCGTCTTTTTATTTTCTGGTAGTTGATTTTGAGCTTCAAAAAAATAGCTCATGGCTAGAACTATTTTTTGATCTTTTTCAGCACATAGCCCGGCTATGAGCAAACTCTTAAAGTATTGCTCTGAGAATTTTTCTTTTTTTGAAGTTTGAATAGCCTCCTTAGCATATGAGAGTCCTTGATTAAAGTCTAATTCAATGAAGTGAGCCGCGGCAGTAAAGTAATTGACATGCCAACTTGGGAAAGGAGAAAGCGATTTGACTGTTTCGATATAGTTCCAATTTTTAACTTTTTTAGAGATAGAGGCTCCATATTTAAAATAGGCTTCATAAGCAGCGAGGATATGGTCTTGTTTATTGCTTTCATATGCGATGCGCAGGCAGAGATTAGAAACAGAATCTCCTTTTGTCATATTTGAAACCCCGTGGAAGTAATACTTCATCAAATCTTGAAGCTTTGTAATCTCCAGTTCGGTGTTTCCTTTGACTATTGAATATTGGTTCCAAAGCTGTTTTTCTCTTGGCCACTCTTTTTCTTCTGCATTGCTGTATAACACCAAACAAGCCATTAAAGTAAAACATACACTTTTTAATAGCTGTCTGCTGAAAAGGTTATTCATTTGGTTTTAAGGGTTTTAATTGAATGCTTATTTGACTGATATTAAAAATTAAGCGTAATTTAGTTAAACTATCAATATCCAATCAAACCAATAATGACGCATCCATTTTACTTAATTGTTTCCTCGTTTAGACGATTGGCAATAAATTCAAGTGAAACTTGCACATCAGATCCGTTCCATTTCTTAACCAACCAAACAAATTAATTATGAAAATTCAACATCTTTTTATCGCAGGCATTGGAGCTTTTTTAGGTTTTATGATTGCGTTTCTTTTCTTCTGTAACAATAGTAATTGTACAGGCACTAAATCTCTAAGCTTAATTGATTCTACAAGCGCTCAGACTTATTTTGACCAATATTGGGCTTTTAGTGAGCCGGGGAAGCCAAGGCGACCGGAGAATATTGATCGAATATTTGACAAGTTGGATTCAACGGACTCATATCATTTGAATTCCTATCACACGGATGTGAATGGCTTTTTTAAAGATGAGTACAAACTCACAAATCTTACCCTTGATTTGGATTTATTACAGCAAATTAATGAAGCGTATGAATCGTTAGGGAAACCCAAATATCTAAAACTTTTCATGGGTGATATGAAGCCTAATACACCTCAATTTGGATTTATTGCTGTAGGTTTTGATACTACGAAAGTGAAACTGATGGGTGCAGTGCCGCCTCCTCAATTCAAGAGAGATGGATATACAGAGGACATGTATTATCTTGAGGGAGATGAGAGTCCAACTTGCCCTTACCATTGCGATAGAGAGTGGCCAATTGAAAAACCACCAACTCATTAATTAAATAATAACTAACAAAATTTTACAGTCTATAAAAAATGGAGTCTTCCTATTGTTAGTAATGCTTATCGGAGGAGGGAGTTTTATTTTTTATGTCTCACAAGACTCAGAAGAACCTATGGTTTATCTAGAAGATGATTATAGTTATTTGGAAACAGGAAAAGAAATACCAGAGACGACAGCAACTGCATTATATAAAAAATATATCGGCTCAGATAAAGTGAGAAAAAGAACATATAACGGGATTAAAAAACAGCATCGAAACAAAAGTAGAATAATCAGAATTAGCCCAGCTATGATTGAAGTCATGGCAAAAGCTCAATCAAAATATAGTGTTGATAGCATGGCGATTGTCCCAGGAAAAGTAGATGGAAAAGATACGACCCACAAGTTTGATGCGATTCTAGTCGTGTATGCTGGAGGAGAGCGAATTAATGATTCAACAATAAAGGCTATGGAAAGCTTTAAAACATTCTACTATGTGAATGATGAAAGAAGCCCAACATGCCCAATAGAATTCGATAATGGAGACTATAGAGATCCACCCTGGCAGTAGATTTCGGTCTCGATCTCGTCCTATCCAAAATAACTGGCGGCTAAAAATTAGGGCCGTCATTTTTTTGAGACAACCTATAGGTATATGTAGTCAAAAACTTACCTCGCGTTTTTAATGGATTCACGCTCTTTTTTCTATTTCCAACTTATTTAAGGAAATGCGTTCAGACGGATTTCATTTATCTCTTCAAACGTAAAAATACCGTGTTCAATCAGGTTAATATATTGATCGGTTATAGAAGCATTGAAGAGTAATAAATCGTCTGTGTTGATGGTTAGTTTGATGCCAGAATCGTAGAGTTTGCGTATTGGATGACTATGCGTGTCTGTCACTGCGCCAAGAGCTAGGTTGCTTTGAGGGCATATGTTCAAGCGTATTCCTCTTTCAGTAATCATACGCATAGTATAAGTAGAATCAACTGCTCGTATGCCATGTTGAATTTCATCGGGCTCTAATATGTCAATAGCTTTTTCAATTGTTTTATGGTCTGAAAATTCCCCAATATGAACCTTGGTTTTAAGATTTTTAGTCTTGGCGTATTTATAAATGTTCAGAAAGCCGTTTAAATCATGGTTGTTTTCATCTCCGTAAAGATCAAGACTCTTAAAAACACCGCTATCAACGCATTGTATTCCAACTTCATTGATTGTTTCTTGAGAGCTATTTTTATTAATTCCAACTTCTGGTTTAAAATCAATTTGATCCTTGTATTTCCTTTTTAGCTGGTCTACAGCTTGCATAAACTCTTCAACTGAATTATTGAAGAATCTATAGAGATTTATATCAACACTCGTCTCAAGATAGGTCACGTTATCAGCAATACTGCTTCTAATTCCCAGATCCATAAGATCAATGACATTTTCAGAAGATGTCATGAACGCATTTACATTTTGCTCAATAAATTGCATCATCCCTGCAAAACCATTAAACCTCCTCGGTAAGTGAAATTTTAGTTTTGGGTATTTTTCTTTGAGGAGAGTTAGGCCAGCACTTAAATGTAGATGATTGTGCACATCACCCTTTGGAAGGTTATGTATTTTAAGTTTTAATTCATCCATTTAAAAAAAAATCAGGCATTGTAAATAGAGTAAATCAATACGATGTTCCAAATGTGAATTTTAAGTTATTGATATTTGAAAAATAAATTCTAGCATGCTAAAGATAAAAGAGTCATTATAAATTACAAGGAATAAATGTGCGATAACAGCAATCTAGAAAAAGGCCTTGACTTGAACAGTTCCAGTATGCACTGTTGGACCCGTTTCTGTTGAACGGCCATTGTAATTCAGTACGATCTGCAAAAAGGAAGTGATATTTTTTTGCAAACTAAATTGCCATAAATAGTTGGTACCTGGACTAAGGCCTTTTAGCATTTCATAGCCAATAGGACTAAAGGCGTTTCCAGTAAAATTGTTTTGTACCCAGTCAATTCGCGCAGTCGCTGTAGCAATTTTCGGATGATTTAAGTTTACTTCGCCACCGGCTTTTTGGGCGTTGAGGACTTCTGCATTTTCACCTGAGTTAGCACTATTTTCAAAAGTGTAGTCTACAGAAAAGCGAAAGTATTTGCCAGATTGATAGGAAACTTGCGGCTTAATCCATTCGGTGTTTATTTGATAATTGCGGCTTTCAAAGTCAGGGACACCATTGCGTTTGTCTATTAATTTTCCAGTTAGGCGCAGTGTGGTTTTGCGCTTTACTATATAGCGTACGTTCATGGTGTGTTCTTTTACCAAGTTATTTTCTAACCCAAAGCTTAATAGATTTTTAGCGGTATTCTGCTGAAACGAATAATCGGCTCCAAATACGGGACTACTGCGATTAAAAAACAACGTAGTTCTAAGCGTTTCGAGCTGCTGAATAATCAGACTGTCGGTTACACTTTTGTCGAATGGATTGAGGTTATTAGTTTCTCCAGTTAATAGTTCTTTTCGGTTTAGTAAATAGTAAGTCTGAAGGTTAAACTTGCCTGGCCACTTTTTAGTTCCACGGATCCCTGGAAGATTATAAAAGTTGAAGTCGAGTTGTTGGGTGAACTTTACGTTGCTTATAGGAAGGTAGTCTCTAGAAATGACAAAAATACGGACGTATTCACCTTGGTCAGGGAACGGTGTAGGTTCGAATTCGTCAATTTCTTCCAAGCCATTGTTATTGTAATCTACCCAAATGTGCGACCCCGTTCCTTTTGGAACTTTTAAATATTTGTAATTACGTCTTGGTTCGCGGCCCATGTTTGCTTCATAAAAACTGTTCCAGGCTAAGAAATTTTTAAAGAAGCGATTGTTATACTGCACACGGGCTGTTACTGATTTTAGAGTTGCTGAATCGGTAATGTTGTCTAATTCTCGATATTGACCTTTAACAATGAGGTTACCATATTTTAAACTTTGAAAAGCACTTTTGAAACGTACGCCTTTCGCTTCAGCAGCGCGGGTCCAATCTTCACTGCGAATCGTGTCATCAGTTCTGTTAAAATATCCCCCCTCTATATAACTCTTTGACGTGTCGCCATATCCTGTAAAAACGTAATAGTCTAAAAAGCGGTAGTTGTATAAGTTGTTTTCAGTTTTGTCCGAAGCGGTATTGGTTTCACTTTCCGACTCAATGCCGAGGTATTGCAAGTTTTTGAAATTTCTCTGCAGCTTGCTGCGTTGTCTAAAAAAACTGGTAGAATAACTGGTGTCTTTAGTAGAAAGATAACTGCCCTTTATTTGAGCAAACCACCCATTTTCATTCACATTCAAGGCGCCTTGATTTTTAAAACCTTGAAAGGTTTGTCCAATCTGTATGTAATCGCTTTGCGTGGAAATTAGAATAGCGCTTGTTTTTTGCGCTGCAAATTTGGCGCCTCCTTTCCAAAGTTCAGAATTAGTAGGTAGAGTTTGTAGGTTCCAATCTCTAGAAAATTCTACATTACGAATACGCTCTACTGTTTTGAAATTTTCTGTCGTGTGCTCACCATTTGCGCCAGCTGTGTAATTCCATTTCTTCTTTTTCCAATTTTTGTCATAACCCAATTTTCCTGCAAATCCACTGTGTTGGTCTGCATCTAAATTGCTGTAGCGATTAGGGTCGTTATTGCTGTAAGCAACTTCCCAATTTAAATTTTGTGTTTCATCGCGCCAGCCACCTAAATATGTAGCCACTTGAATACGCTCTGGTCGGGGAAGAATAGTGAAAGGGATATGCGTCCCCTGACGCTCTCCACCAATAGGTGGAGCAAATTGATATACGATTCCGTTGGCAGCGGTTTGCAAAGCGATATAGTCACCAGCATTGTTGCCAACAAATGAAAAGGAAACTTCGTAAAGCGTATCTGTCTCATCTGTTGAAAACACAAATACAGAGTCAAAACCCAAAGTGTCTTTTAAGGCATACAAGATTCGGTTGGCATCGTAAGCTGTTTCATTCCATGAAGGCGAAACGGCTTTTAACGGATCGTCTCCAGCATTAGCTAAAATTTCTTTTTCTTCAATAGATAAAGGACGAATGGACTGGTTTTTGGCGTCTTGTTCAGAATACATGAAAAAGCTGTGTTGCCAGTTTTTGTCTGTATAATTTAATCCGCCATACGCGATAGAACGTGTAAAATTCTGAACGGTGTATTGAAACTCAACAACAATTCTACTGTCTTTAGTAATTGGCCTGAGTGCTGTAAATGTTACTTCACCAGTTGTGTAATCTATGGTGTAATGTTGATCTAAGCCGCGCTTTTGCAGGCGACCGTCAATGTAAACACGCTCAGAACCTGAGATCACCAAAATGACCAACTCATTATTTTTGCCAGTCAGCTTGTATGGCCCCTGATTACCTTCTGTTCCACGAAATGTATTGCGGTTAAATTCTCCTCTCGCCAAAGCGCCAACACCTGTTATGTTTAGCGTTCCTTTTCCCAATTTAATTGGACTTTGAACCCCAGCTCCAGAAATACGTTTTTTGAACTTTAGGAAATAATGTCCTGAAGGACCAATGTCAAAATCTCCGGCTTGAACCGTGCCGAATTGGTCGTTTTTCACTTCAATAAATACACGGTCGAATTCACGTAAACTTTGACTTACACCTTCAGCATATACTGGAATTTGGTTGTCAGTAATACTTGCTTTGATTGTTGTAGACGGGTTTATTTTTCCTGATAACTGAAGGTTGAGGTTAGAGTTTAAAACAGCATCTTGATTGTTTCCAACTGTTATTCCTCGACTTAAACTTCCACTTTTGTTTAGACCTTCAAAAAAGATAGGTTCGTTTCTACTCGCATTTACTTCGTAAACGGCACGGGGGTTTATCAATGTAACTTCATCTTGAATGATGGAGGTGTCTTTGTTGTAATAGTCGTCCTGAAAGTTAAGCGGATAAGTTTGGTAATAAAGTGTTGCGCTTTCAATACTTTCTTTCGCGATAACAGCAGTGCTGCCAATCTCGAATGAAAACTTATTGTTTATTGTGTCCTGGTTTTCTACCAAAAAAAGACTGCTCGAAATAATGCTTAGCGTATCATTCACGAGAGTATCTCCGGCTGCAATGTTGGTCAAATGAACCGTATTCTGAGCCTGACCAACAAAGCAGATTCCCAAAAGGATGAAAATGAATATGTTGCTAAATCTTTTCTTCATTTAATTGAATCGGAGCAGAGTAAAATTACGACCCAGATTAACGCTTTTGTGACTAGACATATAGACACGGATTTAACTAACACTTTATGGTGCATTTTATTTTATAGATGCCTAAGCTAAAGGTGTAAAATACGGCATATTTGCGCCAAGTGTTTGACTTAAAACATAAAAACAACAGTATGAAAAATATATTCCTCTTTCTTTTCTCAGTGACGCTTTTGTCCTCTTGTGTAACCTCTAAGGTGCACGAAGATTTGCAAACCAAATATGATGTTGTAACAACTGAAAATGAAAATCTCCGTAAGCAAGCCCAACAAATGGAAGTGGATTTGAAAGAATTAGAGGCAAAAATGAAAAAGGCTTCGAAAGATTTGAAGACAATGGAGGGCGATACTATTGAGTTGGGTTACGAGCTACGCAGAATGAAGAAAAACTATGCGGATTTAAACCGTCAATATGAGTATTTGTTAAACAACAATTCTACAATGTTAGCTGATAATGCTCGACAGAATAAAGCTCTGCTAGAGCGCTTAGAAGCATTGCAAGAAGAGCTCGAAATAAAAGAAGATTCACTCTCTACAGAAACAGCTAAACTTGGACTTTACCAAGATGAGCTCTACAAGAAGAGTAAGCGTCTTGTTCAGCTAGAGCAAGTGATTAGCGAGCAAGATTCTATCATGAATTATGTGCAAACGAAATTGTCGAGTGCACTGATGGGCTTTGAAGGCAAGGGTTTGACCATTGAGAAAAGAAATGGAAAGGTGTACGTGTCTTTAGAGAATAGTTTGCTTTTTGCTTCTGGAAGTTGGGAAGTGAGTGCTAAAGGAAAGATGGCATTAGACAACCTGTCTAAAGTGTTAGGAGAAAATCCAGATATTAAAGTGCTCGTAGAGGGGCATACCGATACTGACGCTTATCGCGGAAGCGGGCAGGTGAAAGACAATTGGGATTTATCTGTTATGCGCGCCACTTCGGTAGTTAAAATTTTGACAGAAGATAAAAACGTGATTGGCGCAAACGTAACTGCTGCCGGTAAGAGTTTTTTAGTTCCTATCGCCACAAATGACACCAAAGAAGGTAAAGCCGCGAACAGAAGAATTGAAATTATTTTGACGCCCGATTTAGAAGGCTTGTACGATGTTGTTGAGTAAGTTTTAAGTTGGAAGTCTGGAGTGGGAAGAAGGAATTTTAATACTTGTAAGCCTTGAACTTTTCTTTGTTTTCTTTCATTTGTTTCAAGACAAAAGAAATGAAAAGCCCAGCGGCTTGAGCGATTTCAATATTTCCCAATAAAATCTACAACCTTTTGCGAAACTAAATTGGGTTCGTTTACGAAGGGTTGATGGCCACTGTTAAGAAGGACTTCGAAATATTTATCTGCGTTTGGCGTGCCTAGTGCATTGTAGATGTCATCGCCTAATTCTGGCGGTACAATGTCATCGTATCTTCCCCAAATGTTTAGCGTTGGAAGGGTTAAGCGCGAAAGTTCTGGAATGAGGTTCGTGCCATTTACTTCTTCAGAAATGTGTTCTGCAGTGATTTTACCGTTTCGTGACCATAGGGCAGGAAATGGATTGTATGAGGAATTAAACACTACATCAAACGTCTCTCGGGTCAATAGACCTCTTTGCTCACTCGGAATAATAAATTCACCAGGATTACCCAGGTAGCTGCGCCATTGGTCTTTTTGGGCTTGGTTAGAGATTATAGGATTGTTTATTGCCCAATCAAGGGCATCTGTCCAATAAGCAATGTCTTTACCCAAACTGATTTCTTCATTGGCTATGTTCACTAAAAAAGTGTGCTTGTATTCCCAAACTTTACTTTCTTGAATGAGTAAGCTTCCGTCTAAATTAATCCACCCTTTAACGTTATTACTGTCTTCATAAGACAATAGGAAAAAGCTACTCAAATAACTTCCAAAACCATGGCTCATTAGGAATATTTCTGGTTGCTCATATTTCGTTTCGAGTACACGAATAATGTCGAAAATGTCTTTGCTGTATTGTTTAAGGTTAAGTGAGCCTTTCGAGATTGTACCCTGCGAATTACCTGTACCGCGCTGGTCATAATAAGCAATGGCGTACGAACTTTCAATTGTCTTGAAGTTCATTAAATCTAAATGAGCATGGTCTAAACTCGTCAAGCCGGGGCCACTGTTTATGAATAGAATTATTTTTTTTGAAGCCGTATTTCCTCTTACCAAAACTGGAAGTTCCACTCCGTTTACACGAACATTAAACTGGGTGTTTGTGTTCTCTTCAAGATTGAAGTTTTCCTCGCAAGAGGTTAGTGATAATCCAAACAGCAGTATGATGTATGCGAATAGCCTCATTGTTAAAATTGACGAAGTTTATAGGCCACTCCAACTTCCAAAAGGAAGTAACCTGTTAACGTTGGAAAGTTTGGAAAGGCCATTACAAATTCGGGTTTTAGAAAGAAACGCCAAGGTTTTTTGTTCTGGATAAATAAATCTTTGCCGTATGTGAAATAAATACTTGCCATTCCATAATTGTGACCGGCATTGACCGCTTCAACGGTGCCATCATCTTGCACTTCATAGGTGTCTGGAATGATAGTCTGCAAATAACCAGCACCTGCACCAGCAGCCCAATACCATCCTTTTTTGTTGCTCTCAGAAAACTCTATTTCTGGTAAGAAAAAGATGCCCGTTTGGTAGCGCTGATGATAGAATCCACCAAAGTTGACATTTAATGTTGTGTTTCTTCTTTTAGTTTTTGCTAAGCCACGTTGCGATTTATTGACTTTGTTCCATTGTGCCAAATTGTACATCAGCGAAAGCTTGCCCCCAGGATGAGTGACTGTCTCGCCTGCATATGAAATACCAACGTTGTGAGGGATAATGGAAAACTGACCCCAACTTGAGGTGCTGATAATGACAAAAAGAGAAAAAATTAATTTGTGCATTAATTTGACAAAATGAAACGGACCAAGGCGGCAAATTTAATTTTTAACGATATTGAAATAGCTCTATTGTAATTTTAATAGTCGAGCTACAATTTTATCTTTGGCAACTTCAATTAATGAAGCAGTTATGGGTAGAGCATTCGAATTTCGAAAGGGCAGAAAAATGAAGCGTTGGGCGAGTATGAGCAAAATCTTTACGCGCATTACCAAAGACGTTATTATGGCGGTTAAAGAGGGAGGAACAAATCCTGAAAGTAACTACCGTTTAAAAATGTTGATGCAGAATGCAAAAGCTGCAAACATGCCCAAAGAAAACATTGAACGTGCCATAAAAAAAGCGACTTCCAAAGATCAATCGGATTATAAAGAAGTGGTTTATGAAGGGTATGCGCCTCACGGCATTGCTATACTTGTGGAAACTGCGACAGACAATACGACACGCACTGTAGCAAATGTTAGGGCTGCATTTAACAAATGCGATGGCAGCTTAGGAACTGCTGGTTCGGTTGAGTTTATGTTTGAACATAAATGTCACTTTAAAATTTCAGCTGAAGGACTAGATCCGGAAGAGCTTGAGTTGGAAATGATTGAAGCTGGAGTAGAAGAAGTAAGCTTGGATGAAGAGGAGAATGTAATCTTCTTATATGCCGAGTTTAGTTCATTTGGAGATGTTTCAAAACAATTAGAAGCACTAGGTCATGAGATTATAGAATCCGGTTTTGATCGCATTCCGATGGACACCAAAGAAATGAGTGAAGAGCATCAAGCGGATGTAGAGAAGCTTTTAGAGCGCTTAGAGGAAGACGATGATGTGCAAAATGTATTTCACAATATGGTGGAGTAAAAAATAGATGCGAGTGTATAGTATTGAAACATAGGTATAAAGAGCCTCCTTTTGGGAGGTTTTTTTACGCTTAATTCTGTGGGGAAAAATAGTCTCTTATTTTTTTCACTTCCTTTATATTGCATTCAACAAAACAAATAGAGGGTTATGAAAAAGTCTGTAGAATCGAGTTTCACAGGAGGCATGTCTTGGTCTACTGAAATAGATGGGCATGAATACATTATGGACGCCAATGATGAATTCGGAGGTAGTGGTAAAGGCGCATCACCAAAACCTTTTTTACTTATGTCATTAGCAGGATGCACTGGAATGGATGTGGTTTCTCTCTTAAAAAAGATGCGCGTAGAGTTCGAAGATTTAAAAATATCTGTTGATGCAAACCTCACAGATGAGCACCCTAAGATTTACGACACTATGCATATAACTTATAAGTTTTGGGGTGTAGATGAAACAAATCATTCAAAGGTTCAAAAAGCAGTTAACCTTTCTAAAGAGCGCTACTGCGGGGTGAGTGCCATGTTAGAAAAAGCTTCGAAACTAACTTTTGAGGTTTTATACAACTAAAGAAATGTTTTAGAATGGACCTAGTAAAGTATGCGGCCATAGTTTTGTTATTAATGAGCTGCTCGAGTAAAAAGGAAATAATCGATTCCTCTTCTCTTGGAACAAAAAACACATACTTAAACCGAGGGCTACAACCGATTGAGTTTTCAAGAGAGAATGAGGTATTCAGAATTTGGATTGATCGATCCAGTTCTATAACCGATGTCTTAACAATAGTTCGAGATACTTCTGGGAACTATGCTGAATATATTTCTTTCGGCCATAGTTACAAGAGAAAAAGAGTCAACGAGAAAAATAAGATTGGAGTATATGACCACATAGAAGTTCAACCTGTTCAGGGGTGGACTGAATTTAATTCATCATTAGATTTAATTTTAACGTCTGGGTTAACCACACGGAAAAACGATCCAAGTGTAGATGGAATGCCGATACATAGAAGCTTTTCTAAATATTTTGTGGAATGGAAGTATTTAGATAGTTTTAAGAGGTTTGAGTTTTTCTCATTTTACCCAAGTCAATATTTCCCAGAAGACATGGCTAAATATAAAGAGCTAGAAAAGCTAATCTTAACTTCATTTGAGCCTTTGTTAACTCAACTGAAAAGAGACCAAGATTATTATAAGGCGGTTGGCCCATTTGAGTATTAAAAGACAATTTGCGGTATTCTCCTTTTGGGTTTTATGGTTGTTATAAAGAAAATGTCTTTTTAAGAATCTTGAAAGGCATGATTCGGGAAATTAAGCGTAAAGGTAGTTTCTACATCTGGTTTGGATACAACACTTAGAGTCCCTTGGTGCATTTGCATAATGTTCTTCGAAAGAGACAATCCAATTCCGCTTCCGCGTTGTTTGGTGGTGTAAAACGGAATAAATATCCGTTGTAGTTTTTCT
>Ga0102886_1000809_pt1 | contig 13315 bp, 7 predicted proteins | sample Colrivmet1550A02_FD_84499 | JGI IMG/M metagenome (GOLD analysis project Ga0102886, IMG submission 84499) | Estuarine microbial communities from the Columbia River estuary - metaG 1550A-02 | ecosystem: Environmental > Aquatic > Marine > Intertidal zone > Estuary | place: USA: Columbia River... | reverse complement strand
GAGCCTGAGATTAGTGCCGCCCGTGTTAGCGAGTTGCGGGATCAAATTAAGCAACAGCTGATTGAAAAAGACGCGGTGCTAATTGCGCACTATTACACCGATCCATTGATTCAAGCTCTGGCAGAGGAAACTGGCGGTGTGGTCTCCGATTCACTGGAGATGGCGCGCTTTGGCAAGACTCACAGCGCTCAGACTCTGGTTGTTGCCGGGGTTAAGTTTATGGGCGAGACCGCTAAGATACTGACTCCAGAAAAACGCGTCTTGATGCCAACACTGGAGGCCACCTGCTCGCTGGATGTGGGCTGCCCGGCTGACGAGTTTGCCGCGTTTTGCGATCAGCATCCAGATCGCACCGTGGTGGTTTATGCCAATACCTCGGCTGCCGTTAAGGCTCGAGCCGATTGGGTGGTGACATCCAGTATTGCTCTAGAGGTGGTTGACCACCTGGATAGCCTCGGAGAGAAAATTCTCTGGGCGCCGGATAAATATCTCGGTAGTTATGTGCAAAAACAAACCGGCGCTGACATGCTGCTGTGGGATGGCGCCTGTATTGTTCACGAAGAATTTAAAGCTCAGGGTATTACCGATTTAAAAAAGGTCCACCCTGATGCTGCAGTGTTGGTTCACCCGGAGTCACCTCAGTCGGTAATCGATATTGCCGACGCTGTGGGCTCTACTTCACAGCTTATCGCCGCAGCGGCGAGCCTGCCCCAATCAAAGATGATCGTAGCAACAGATCAAGGTATCTTTTTTAAGATGCAGCAAGCGGTGCCCGACAAGCAGCTTCTGGTAGCGCCGACAGGGGGCAGTGGTGCAACCTGTCGTAGCTGTGCCAGCTGTCCTTGGATGGGTATGAACGATTTGGAAAACCTTCTGGCTGCGCTCAAACAGGGCAGTAATGAAGTGTTTGTGGACGCTGAAGTAGGTGTTGAGGCAATGAAGTCACTGGGCCGAATGATTGAGTTTCGCGAGCAGCAGGTCTCCTAGGGTCAAGCTGTTGATTGCAAACTAGGTGTTCCAAGGTCCTTGTTATACGCTCTTTATTACAAGCTATTTTTACAAGCGTGTAATCTCAATGATATTGCTGTTAGAGCCTTTCAGCTCGATCTTCCATAGCAGCGAGATCACGCAGTCGCTGGCGAATAATCGCTGACTGTTTAAAGTCCTCCTTAACCATTCTCGCAGCTAGGCCTAACTGCTCCCGCGCCTTATCGAAGACACCAATCAAAATAAAGTACTCTGCACGCGCCTGATGTAAGCCTGAAATATTTCCCGCCAATCCTCGCACTTCAGCCAGTCGATACCAAACCATAGGATCTTGGTTACGCATTCGCGATAGGGCTGTGAGTACCGTGTCCGCGCCATCGTAATTGCGCGACTGCCACAGGGCCTCTGATTTAAGTACCATAAGAGGATAATTATTTTGGTTGACCACCAGCTGTTGACCGAGTCGGCGCAGCGCAGTGGTGTAGCGTTTCGCGGCTATATCGATTTCAATATCCGTGTATAAAAAGATTAGATTAGTTGGCTGACTAGTCAGTAACGGCTGCATTTGCTGGCGCGCTTTATCTAGCTGGTTGGCCTTAAGGTAGGCGAGGGCGAGACCATAATTTGCCGCATCCGCCTTGAGCGTGTTGGCTTCAATTTCAGCGGTAAAGCGATTGATGCTAAGCGTGGTCGTTTGGTCCATGGCCACCAGGGCTCTTGCTCGCATCAGGTAAAATTCTGGATTTTGAGCATACTGGCGCATCGACGTTCCCATGGAACGATTGCGCGCGTCACCTATACGTTTTTCGGTAATCGGGTGAGTGAGTAGAAATTCTGGTGGGCGACTTCCGGTATAGCGCGTGCCTTTGAGTAACGTGGCAAACATATCGGCCACAGCACCTGGATCGCGATTGGCGCGTTCCATGGTAGACAGGCCAACACGATCGGCCTCCTGCTCATTGGATCTGCTGTAGCGCAGCTGACTATCCATAGACAGTGCCTGAGAGGTGATCATAGCCGCAGAAGCGGCGTCGCCACCGGCAGTTGCCGCAAGAACAACAGTAGCCAACAGTCCGGCCATGCTGATCATTGAGTTCTTTTTCTGTGCCTCAGTGCCCCGTGAGAAATGCCGTTGACTAAGGTGGGCCAGCTCGTGAGCCAGCACCGAGGCCATTTGATCCTCATTTTCAGCGAAGGCAAATACCCCTGTATGAAATCCAACGACGCCCCCGGGCACGGCAAAGGCATTCATTGTGGGATTTTTAACGATTACCAGTTCGAGACGGGGATCTTCTAACTCACTGTAAGTGGCGAGATTGTAGAGCAATTGCTCAAGATAGGTCTGCATCAGCGGATCATCATGGGCGCGCACGCGACTGCGGAAGATTTTTAACCAGATCCTGCCGAGCTCATATTCTTGGCTTTTCGAGATCATTCCCGAGGCCGCATCGCCAAGCACCGGCAGTTTAATTTCATTTGCGCTCAGTGAGCTACTGAGAGGCCATAGCAGGCAGCAGAGTATCAGACTCCTTATTAGTGTTGGCATTGGCAAAATAATCCTGATGCTCCCTCTCGGCCTGATCTCAAATAATGTATATGTCTGATGTGTCTAAGGACTGTCATGAGTCTAAAGTTCAGCCTATAAACGCTTCCGCTTTGGCAGCATTACTGTAGCGGAAAATTATGCACAGTTCGACAGTTGAAATATTGACAAGTTTCAGGTCAGATAGCTCTCTTATAAAGGCGTCACAATAGTGCGCCTGCTGGATGGTAGTTGAGCTGAGTAAAATTTTGTTGTAGCAGTTTCGAGAGGAAATGGATGAAAAAGATACTTCATAAATGGATTGAGCGCTATTTTGGCACTGAAGAGGCTCTGCTACTCACCATTATACTAATTGTCTCGCTAGTAGTTTTCGCCACGCTGGGCGCGGTGTTGGGGCCTCTTTTTGCGGCCTTGATTCTATCTTTTCTACTGCAGGGTGTGGTCAATACGCTGGTACGCTACGGTGTGCCGCGTGCTATGGCACTAGTGAGCACCTATCTGCTTTTTGTTGCTGGTTTTGTCTCGGTGATTGTCGGCTTGATTCCGATTATCGGACGCCAGACATCTCTACTTATAGGTGAGCTACCCAATATGATTGCTGGGCTGCGGGATTTAGCCGTGGCTATACCCGAGCGATACGCTGAATATGTTAGTCCGGAACAGTTTCAATCCATTACTCAGCGCCTCTCGGAAGAGGTGGGGCGTCTTCTCGAGCAGGCTCTGTCGTTTTCGATCAGTAGCTTTCCCGGCATTATTGGGGTGATGATCTATTTGGTATTGGTGCCTTTATTAGTGATGTTTATGCTCAAAGATAAGGACCAGCTATTACTGTTTTTAAGTAATCTGTTACCAGAAGAGCGCTCAGTGATGCGAACCATTTGGAATGAAATGGATATGCAGTTCACTAACTATGTGCGCGGCAAGGCGATAGAAATACTGATTATTGGTCTGGTCTCCTATGCTGTGTTTCTCTGGCTCGGTGTTAACTACGCTGCGCTGTTAGCGCTGCTGGTGGGTCTCTCTGTGTTGGTACCCTATATCGGGGCTACCGTGGTAACCATTCCTGTGCTCTTGGTGGGCTATATGCAGTGGGGCTTTAGCAATGATTTCTTCTGGTTGTTCGGTGCCTACGGTGTGATTCAATTTCTCGATGGCAATCTATTGGTACCGCTATTGTTTTCCGAAGTGGTTAACCTGCATCCGGTGTTCATTATTGTGTCGGTACTGTTGTTTGGCGGTATTTGGGGTTTCTGGGGTGTCTTCTTTGCTATTCCTTTAGCCACTTTGGTCAAGGCAGTATTTAACGCCTGGCCGCGAAGGGCTCAACAGGAATTGAGTTTGCAGCCGCCGCTAGACTTAGCCCCTGAGACCGCCGGTGAGGTAGGTCCCAGCGCCTAGCACTTTGCACTTAGCGCTAAGCCAGCTCTATGACCTCTGGCGTTAGCGCAAGAAAGCATGCTAAGTACTCTTAGTACCTTAAGCACCGAAAGCAGCACAATAATCATTAGCAAATACAGATAAAAGGCACTATTCATGGGCAAAAGATTATCCATTGTTTGGATTCTATTACTGGTGGCGATTGTCGCCGGTTTGCAGCAGGGCTGTTCAGCGCCAGATAAGGCGGGCCATCCCCAAGGCATTGTTGTCAGTCCCAATGACAGCCGTGAATACCGGCATTTACGATTATCGAATAACATGGATGTGCTGCTGATTTCGGATCCTAGCAGCGATAAGGCGGCTGCCTCTTTGGATGTCTATGTAGGCAGTTATCAAAATCCTCAGGATCGAGCGGGGCTGGTCCATTTTCTTGAGCATATGCTGTTTTTGGGTACCCAGAAATATCCTGAGCCCGGTGAGTATCAGAGTTTTATTAGCGAGCATGGCGGCAGTCATAACGCTGGCACCGGTTTGGAAAATACCAACTATTTTTTCGATATAGACGCGGCTCACTTGGAGCCGGCCCTAGATCGATTTGCACAATTCTTTACAGCGCCCAACTTTGATGCGAAATATGTCGATCGTGAGCGCAATGCGGTGGAGTCGGAGTATAGGCTAAAGCTAAAAGATGACGGTCGCCGTGGTCAAGATGTCCTGCAGGAGCAGGTTAATCCGCAGCATCCATTGAGTAAATTTACCGTTGGCAATCTCGACACTCTGGCTGACTTTGAGGATCGTCCACTGCGCGACGAATTGCTGGCAATCTATAAAAAATATTACTCCGCCAATATTATGAAGTTGGTAGTGCTTGGCAGTGATAGCCTCGATGAGCTGCAAGCTATGGTCGAGCCGCGATTCCAGCCGGTGGTCAATAATCATGTGGTAGTGGAGCCGCCAGCGGCACCATTATTTGCCAGCGACCAACTGCCAATGCAGCTAGGTATAGTGCCTTTGCAAAATTCCCGCTCCCTAAGCCTCAACTTTCCGTTGCCTAAAATGTTTCCTCACTGGCAGAAAAAGCCGGCGAACTATTTGGCTGCACTGCTGGGGCATGAGGGCGAAGGCAGTTTGCTGGAACGCTTAAAAGCCCGCGGTTGGGCTGAGGGACTCTCTGCTGGAACCGGTCTCGAAGATCGCGGCGGCGCGCTATTTTATGTGGATATCGCTCTGACACCTGCAGGTCTTGACCATCAGTCACAAATTGTTGAGATGTTTTTTGCCAAAGTGCAGAAGATTGCGCAGCAGGGCATAAACAAGTGGCGTTATTTGGAGACCGCGAAACTCAGTGAGATCGCTTTTCAGTTTCAGGAAAAGCAAAACCCTATGGGTTATGTCTCCATGCTGTCGTCAAAGATGCAGCGCTATCCGATCCAGCATGTGCTCCAAGCTAACTATGTAATGAATGAGTTTGATGCCGATCTACTGTCCAGCGTGGCGGCGCGCTTAACCCCAGATAATATGCTCTTGTCCCTTACTGCACCCGAGGTCGAAACTGATAGAGTCAGCCTGATGTACCAGACGCCCTACAAGGTGACAAAGATTGCCGATGCGGATCTGGTCAAATGGCGCGCGCCAGCAAAGTTTGACGATCTGGTGCTGCCCGAACCTAATCCCTATATTCCAGATGATCTTAGTTTACTTAGCGCTAATGAGAATTTGAAAGCCCCTCAGCTTATCCTCGATAGCAAGGCCGCCAGCGCCTGGCATTTTCCCGATACTCGCTTCGGTGTTCCCAAGGCGAATATTATCGCCTCTCTGCAGACTCCTGGAATTGATTCCCCAGAGGCATTTGCGGCGCTGGAACTGTACCTCGCTTATATCAATGATCAGCTCAGTGCAGCGGTCTATCCGGCTCGAGAAGCCGGGTTGAGCTTTTCCCTACGGCCAAATAATCGCGGTATCGCCATTGTTCTGGGTGGCTATTCGGATAAACAGGCAGTCCTGCTTGAGGATATTCTCACTGCACTGCTCAATCCGGAATGGGATGCTGCCCGTTTTGAGCGTATTCAGCAGAGTCTGGCTCGAGATATGGGCAACTTTGCCCAGCAGTATCCGTTCCGCCAGGTTGTGGCGAGTTTTAATGCCATGATTAAAGGTCAGTGGACGCCGCTACAGAAGGTTGACGGGGTAGAGCAGCTGTCCATGGCAGAGGTAAAGCTGTTTGCAGCTAATGTGCTGGAGAATCTAGAGCTCGAGGTGATGATAAGCGGTAATCAGGATAAGGCTTCGGCCCTGCAGTTGGTTTCCAGTTTAACCTCCCCATTAGACCTTCAGGAGGCTGGGGTTACTCAGTCTGTGGCTAAGCTGGCCCTGGGAGAACAGCGTGGGCAGATTGCGGTAGATCACAGCGATGCGGCGTTGATGCTCTATCTTCAGGGCCGTAACGACAGTCTCACTGAGCGCGCGCATATGTTGCTGCTTGGAGAGATGCTGGCATCGCCGTTCTACACCAGTTTGCGCACTGAAAAACAACTTGGTTATGTCGTGGCGGCCTTTGCTAGCAATCATCTGCGAGTACCAGGCATAGCGATGATAGTTCAGTCGCCCACGGCTTCCGAATCAGAACTCAAGTCTGAAATGATGAGATTCTTGGCAGCCTATCAAGATCAGGTGGCGGCGCTCTCCGATAAGGATTTGCAACGCTATAAATCCTCGGTATTAAGTGGTCTTGAAGAGACACCCAAAAATCTAAGCGAGCTCAATGGCCGTTTTATGGAGTCTTTGGGGCTTGGCTATAACGGTTTTGATTTTCGCGAGCAGTTGGCACTTGAGATCGCATCAGTGACCGTTGAAACCCTTAGCAGTGCCTATCAAGCGGTCACCGCTGAGCAGATTCGCGGGCTGGTGGTGGAGACTGTAGACGGCGATCAAGAGAGCGTTTTGGTGGATTTACGTAAGTTGGCAACAGTTTATCAGTATGAATTTCGGTAAATTGGTCATAAATGGCCATCTTGTAATTTTACTAACTTTACAATTATTGAAATAAATGCATTATTTACAATGACTTATGTTAATTACGGTAAAATAATGTCAAATAGTCAGCCGATTGACGATCTGGGACTGCCATTGATTTCGTAATTTAACTACATTAAAATTACGCGCATATTTTTGCGTCCTTTGGCTCAGTCTAGAATAGGTCTTAAACCTGACGCAGATAGCCGTTTAATTGACAACTGGTTGGTGATGAATGACTAAGGATTTAGATCCGTTTGAAACTCAAGAATGGCTTGAAGCCTTCGATGCTGTACACAAAATTCACGGCGATGAGAGAGCTAACTTTCTGCTTAGCCAGCTTCAGTCCCATGCCAGCGATCAGGGCATAAAATTACCACCATCGGTCACCACACCTTTCCGCAATACCATCTCTGCTCAGCGCGAAAAGCGCATGCCTGGCGATCTGTTTATGGAGCGTCGTATTCGCTCACTGATTCGTTGGAATGCATTGGCCATGGTAATGCGCGCCAACAAGAAAAGTGAAGGCATCGGCGGCCATATTGCCAGCTTTGCTTCTGCCGCGACGCTCTATGATGTCGGCTTTAACTACTTCTTCCGCGGTCCCGAAGGGGATCATCTCGGTGACCTTGTGTTCTTCCAGGGACACAGTGCACCGGGTATGTATGCACGCTCTTTTCTAGAGGGCCGTCTTAGCACAGATCAGATGGATAACTTCCGTCGTGAAGTCGATGGCGACGGTCTCTCGTCCTACCCACACCCCTGGTTGATGCCGGATTACTGGCAGTTCCCTACAGTATCTATGGGGCTGGGTCCGATTCAGGCAATCTATCAGGCGCATGTTATGCGCTACCTTTCTGCCCGCGGCATGTCGCCTCGTGGTGATCGCAAGGTCTGGGCGTTCCTCGGCGATGGTGAGTGCGATGAGCCGGAAAGCTTGGGCGCAATCTCTCTGGCTGGCCGCGAGCAGCTTGAGAATCTGACCTTTGTGGTGAACTGTAACCTCCAGCGCCTCGATGGTCCTGTGCGCGGTAACGGTAAAATCATGCAGGAACTCGAAGGTGTGTTCCGCGGTGCTGGTTGGAACGTGATCAAGGTCGTCTGGGGACGTCACTGGGATCGTCTGATCGAAAAAGATACTACAGGTTTGCTGGTTAAGCGCATGGACGAAGTCTGTGACGGCGAGCTACAGAATTACAAGTTTAATGGTGGCGCCTATACCCGTGAGCATTTCTTCGGCAAGTATCCGGAGTTGCTTGAGCTGGTAGCGGACATGACCGACGAACAGATTATGTATCTGAATCGCGGCGGTCACGATCCGTATAAGGTTTATGCAGCCTATGCAGAAGCCTCAGCACACAAGGGTCAGCCAACGGTTATTCTCGCGCACACGGTTAAAGGCTACGGCCTCGGAGGTGCAGGAGAAGCGGCCAACGACACTCACTCGGTGAAAAAACTCGACATCGATAGCTTGCGTGGATTCCGCGACCGATTCGGCATTCCGGTACCTGATGACCAGCTGCAAAATGTTCCCTACTACCGTCCACCAGAGGACAGTCCTGAGCTGGAATATATGCGCAGACGTCGCGCCTCTCTGGGTGGCTCACTGCCAGCGCGTAAAGCCGACTTCACTGCCATGAAAGTGCCTGAGTTATCGGCCTTTAAGAAGCAATTGGAGAGCAGTGGCGAGAGAGAAATCTCTACCACCATGGCCTTTGTCCGTGTGCTGTCGACGTTGATCAAAGATAAAACCATCGGTAGCTCGGTTGTGCCGATTGTTCCAGACGAAGCACGTACTTTCGGTATGGAAGGCATGTTCCGTCAGCTGGGTATCTATACCTCGGAAGGACAGAAGTATGTGCCTCACGATCACCAGCAAATTATGTACTACAAAGAAGACAAGAAGGGCGTGATTCTCGAAGAGGGTATCAACGAAGCCGGCGCTATGTCCGCTTGGATCGCTCTGGCTACGGCTTACAGCACCAGCAGCTGCCCGATGATTCCGTTCTATATCTTCTACTCAATGTTTGGTTTCCAGCGAATTGGCGATCTGGCTTGGGCCGCTGGCGATAGTCAGGCCCGCGGCTTCTTGATCGGTGCCACTGCAGGTCGCACCACATTGAACGGTGAAGGCTTACAGCACCAGGATGGTCACAGTCTTATATTGGCCAACACTGTGCCTAATTGCCGCAGCTATGATGCAACCTACAGCTATGAGTTGGCGGTTGTAGTTCAGGACGGTGTTAAGCGTATGTTTGAAGACAAGGAAAACTGCTTCTACTACCTCACCACGATGAACGAAAATTATAAGCAGCCGGCTATGCCTGAGGGTGCCGAAGAGGGCATCATCAAAGGTATCTACAAGTTCTCCCATGGCGGTAAAGCTAAGTTGCGCGTACAGCTGATGGGTGCGGGTACGATTCTCAATGAAGTGCGCGAAGCGGCGCAGATTCTTAAAGAGACTTATTCGGTTGAATCGGATATCTGGAGCTTGACCAGTGTTAACGAACTGACCCGCGAAGGTCAGCAAGTTGATCGCTGGAATCTGCTGCACCCTGAGAGCAAGCCAAAAAGAGCTTACCTGTCAGAGCAGCTCGATGGCGCTGAAGGCCCAGTGATTATCGCCACTGACTATATGAAAAACTATGCTGAGCAGATGCGTAAATATATCGATAAGCCACTCACTGTCTTGGGAACTGATGGTTTCGGTCGCAGTGATAGTCGTGAAGCACTGCGTAGCTTCTTTGAAGTAGATCGTTATTTTATTACTGTTGCTGCGCTTAAGTCGCTGGCAGATGAGGGTTCTATCAAGCACTCGGTAGTAAGCGAAGCAATAAAATCATTTGGTATAGATCCAGAGAAGACCAATCCGCTGTTTGCTTAGAATGGTGGATAGGGCGCTTATAAGATAGCCCGAATAAATTGGCTGGAATAATAAGCTCTGGTAGAAAATGCTAGGTGATAGCGGAAAATACGAATAAAGGAATCAATGTGACAATACAGACAATAGTAGTTCCAGATCTTGGTGGTGCGGAGACCGTAGAGGTTATCGAGCTTGGTTTAAATCCCGGCGATAGTATTGAGGTTGAGGATGCGCTGCTGGTTTTGGAATCCGACAAAGCGACAATGGATATTCCTAGCCCAGCCGCAGGTGCCCTAGTGAAGTATCTGGTTGCTGAGGGCGCCACTGTCAGAGTGGGTGATGCTATAGCTGAAATTGACGTCGCTGATGAAGCCACAGCTGAGACTGAGGCAGAGCCTGAGGAAGTTGAACAGGTAACCAATGAGCCTTTAGTCGAGGCTGCAGTTGCGACAGAACAGGCACAAGAGCAGGCGCCACAGGTAGCGGCCGCTAGCTCTGCCGAGCAAATGATTCTGGTTCCAGATATAGGTAGCGATGATAAGGTTGAGCTTATTGAGGTCTGCATCGCGGTTGGCGACGAAGTCAACGAAGGCGATACTCTGGTTGTTCTTGAGTCCGACAAAGCAACTATGGATGTTCCGTCCACTCATTCCGGTAAAGTGTTAGAGATTGTTGTTGCTGAGGGCGCCAAGCTGGGTACTGGTGATGCAGTTGCGCTATTTGAAGTGGCTGGTGATGCGCCGGCCCCGGTGGTAGCAAAGCCCGTAACAGATAAGCCCGTAGCCGATAAGCCCGTAGCCGATAAGCCCGTTGCTCCTGCTGCGGCTCCAGTGGCAGCTCCTATCGAAGCTGCGGCCGATGCAATTCAATCCGCTCCTGGTCAGCCAGCACAGCCAGCCGCTGTTGCAGCTGCCGAGCCGGCTTTATCAAGTGATGCGGCTCAGGTCTACGCTGGTCCAGCGGTGCGCTTAATCGCTCGTGAATTGGGTGTGGCGTTGACTGAGGTTTCTGGCACTGGTCCAAGAGGACGTATCCTCAAAGACGATGTGAGTAATTATGTTAAGCAGGTAATCAAAAATAAAGACGCGCCCGCAGCAGCAGCAACTGGCGGCAGCGGTATTCCAGCAGTTCCAGCCGTCGACTTTAGTCAGTTCGGTCAGATCGAAGAACTGCCCATGAGCAAGATACAGAAGCTCACTGCAGCTAATATGCAGCGCAACTGGTTAAATGTTCCTCATGTTACTCAGTTTGATGATGCCGATATCACTGATTTGGAAGCATTCCGCAAAGGTCTAAAAGCTGAGGGCGAAAAACGTGGCGTGAGAGTGACCCCAGTGGCTTTCTTGATTAAAGCTATAGGTGCAGCTCTAGAGGCCAATCCAGAGTTTAATCGTTCACTGGCCGCCGATGGTCAGAACTTGATCCAGAAGCATTACTGCCATGTTGGCATGGCGGTAGATACGCCCCGTGGCCTAGTCGTTCCGGTTATCCGCGATGTGAATGAAAAAGGCATCTGGGATATTTCCGCTGAGATCAGCCTACTGGCTGGCAAAGCTCGCGACGGTAAGTTGAAGCCAGCAGAAATGCAGGGCGGTTGTTTCACCTTATCCAGCTTGGGTGCGATTGGTGGCAATGGCTTTACCCCGATTGTGAATGCTCCGGAAGTGGGTATTCTCGGTGTCTCCAAATCACAGATGAAACCGGTCTGGGATGGCGCTGAGTTTGTTCCTCGCCTGTTATTGCCTATGGCTTTGTCCTATGATCACCGTGCCATTAATGGCGGCGATGCCGGTCGTTTTATGACTCATCTGGTGAAGCTGCTTAGCGATATTCGTTACCTGGCTTTATAAAGAGGTTTTCAAATAGAACCCCAATAGAAAGAGAGGGATTAAATAATGCGATTTTTACACAGCATGGTACGGGTTACTGACCTGGAAAAATCCCTCGCCTTTTATTGCACTGCCTTAGGTCTGGCAGAACTCTATAGATATGAAGTTCCCAAGGGACGTTTTACCCTGGTTTTTCTCGCCGCACCCAGCGATGCTGATAACGCCCAAGAGACGAGAGCGCCGCTGATTGAGTTAACCTATAACTGGCCGCCTGAACAGGGCGAGCCGGAGCACTATGGGGAAGGGCGCAACTTTGGGCATCTGGCTTACAAGGTGGATGATATTTATGCCACCTGTCAGCGTTTGATGGATGCAGGCGTGGTGATCAACCGTCCACCGCGAGATGGCCATATGGCCTTTGTGCGCTCCCCTGACAATATCTCTATCGAACTGCTGCAAGAGGGTGAGGCGCTGCCCGCTCAGGAACCTTGGGCATCGATGGACAATACTGGTAGCTGGTAGAAATCCGCTAATACTTTTATTGGCTGGCTTTTTTATAGGGTAGCATGGCGGTTGCCTGTTCTATATGTTGCGCAATTCCCCCTTTTTCTTCCACTAAAAAACGCGCAATCGCGTCGCGAAATCCTGGATGTTTTATCCAGTGTAATGAAAAGGTTTCGATAGGTTCAAAACCGCGAACAATTTTATGTTCTCCCTGAGCACCGGCGTCATAGCGCTTTATGCCACGGCTGATGGCAAACTCGATGCCGGTGTAATAGCAAAGCTCAAAGTGCAGGTACGAAAACTCTCCGGCACTGCCCCAATAGCGTCCATACAGCGTTTCATCATCAAAAAAGTACAGCGCACAGGCTATTGGCTGGTCATCGAGCCAGGCTACTGCCATGGCTATCTGATCGGGCATGGTGCGGGCAATCTGAGTAAAAAATTGTTCGGTTAAATAGCCGCGGCTGCCATTGCGTTTCGCATAGGTGCGCTCATAAAGCTGATAGAACAGAGCCCAGAGCTCTGGGCTGATATCTGCGCCGAGCTCGATGCTGACACGGATACCCTGTGCCGCAACGTCAGCGCGCTCTTTGCGCACCATTTTACGTTTGCGCGAGTTCATACTGGCAAGAAAGTCATCGAAGTGCTGATAATCGCGATTGTGCCAGTGGTACTGAACACCACTGCGCTGTAACAGGCGCGGGTCATTAAACAGCCTGCGATGCTCTGTTGAGGGAAATAAAAAGTGCCAGCTAGATGAGCCGGTTTCCTCTGCGACAGCAAGCACCTCGTCAATAAGTTGAGTGCATTCCTCTTGGTTTAGCGGTTGTGCAGAGCGCACACGGGGGCCAGTAGATGGGGTAAAGGGAACGGAGGTCACCAACTTAGGGTAATACTCTAAACCATTCTGATGGTAGGCATTGGCCCAGGCATGATCAAAAACATATTCCCCCATTGAATGAGTTTTCACATATAAAGGCATTAGTGCGGCATTTTTTGCGTCACTGGAGGTAGTAGGATCATGCTCCTCGCTTTGATTGGTATTTTGCAGTGAGAGGTGCACGGGATACCAGCCACTTGTATCACAGGCGCTGCCGCTATCTTCTAGTGCCTGTAAAAATTCATGGCGCAAAAACGGATAGCTGAGGGCAGTTGGGCTCAAGGTGTTTACTCGATCAGGACAGAATAATCATTGTACGT
>Ga0102886_1000804_pt1 | contig 13335 bp, 10 predicted proteins | sample Colrivmet1550A02_FD_84499 | JGI IMG/M metagenome (GOLD analysis project Ga0102886, IMG submission 84499) | Estuarine microbial communities from the Columbia River estuary - metaG 1550A-02 | ecosystem: Environmental > Aquatic > Marine > Intertidal zone > Estuary | place: USA: Columbia River... | reverse complement strand
TGTACAGAGGGCTGCGGCAGAATAATGTTTGCGGCCTTCTATATAGCGCTTCCAAGCATAGACTATTAGGGGTTGATCACCAGATACCGGCTTGTCGATGCTGGCGGTCATTTCGCCAAGCAGGCAGATAGAATCGGCATTTACTGGCACATCTAAAGCGAAGTAGCCGGGACAGTCCAGTGCTGACCAGATAAATTCTGCTTTAACCTGGCCATTGGTATCGATTAAGTCCGCAGAGGGTTCCCAGTCACAGGCGACCATTTCTTGGCCGTTAATAGCGCCGGTAAACAATCTTAGGCCATCACCTTGCTCGCGACCGGTGCCGCAGACAAAGCAATGGGGAAAGCTGTGTTCGCTAAAACCACTGTAGTTGTTTCTCGCTGCTCGAGCCTGTTCCAGGCTCGGGGGTTGAGGAGGCTGCATATCCAACTGCGCTGCCATAGCAGTGCCTATCAGTTTCTTATCCTGCTTTAATAACCAACTATTTGCGTCCTGTTCAATGCTTAGCTGGGTGTCGAGTGGCGGTGGCATATGCAGTCGAACCTTACTCGGGCCCTCGATCTGTTTGCCGAGCAGACCGCAGCTGTAGCCTCCATTGCCTGATTGTGGTGGTCCGCAGTAGCGCTTGGCAATTGAAGTGGTAAACATAGCGGACTCTCTGAAAAGGGTGCAGGAATAGAACTAATTAAGCTCGCTATCCTGCCAGAATTTGGTGCCTTTTACAGTAGCCTGTAGCGCTAAGCCAGATTCGGTGAGTTGGTACACGGTGATATTATCAAATGTGGCCTCGCCACCTACGGCTGCACCTTTCTCACTGGCCTTGGCTGCTGCGTCGGCATTGACGCCAAAGGCCCAGCCATCGTCAATAAATTGACTCAGTGCATCGCGGCTGTGAAAGACAAACAGGGCGCGAAAATCTTTTAACCCTATACCCAAGCCAACACCGGCTTCACCCATTTTCATAAAGGTGTTTTTACCGCTTTTATTATCGCGGACTACACCGTGGCCGGCACCGACGCTGGCAAAGATAAGGTTAATATTGGCGTTGCTAAATACCGCATAGCCCGCTGCGCTGCCAATCTGAGCTTTGACGTCGGGTTTGATTTTATACAGGTCCTGGAGTACCTGATTGCGCATATCAATAATGATCTGGCGTTTTTCGATGGGGGTTTTGGTTGGGTTGTTGCTGCAGGCGCTGACGAATATCAGCGCAATAATACTAATGCTTATACTAAGATTAAATTTGAGTTTGTGCATGGTAATTCCTTTTAGTGTGCCCGACTCTAAATGGACTTTTCTTAATGAAAGAGCCTCCACTAAATGTAGCACCAAATTAGTAAGGTGCCTCAGCGACAAAGACAGCTCGCACTGGCGCCGGATGACCTTCGACAGTTTTACTCGGATCATTTGGGTCCAAGAAGTCAGTCAGTGATTCAAACTTCATCCAATCCGTAGTGCGCTGTTCTTCAATACTGGTGGTGCTGATATCCACCATGCGGGGATTCTTTAGGCCATTTTTGCTCATCCAGCTAATCAACATATCCGGAGAGGGGATAAACCAGACATTGGGCATTTTCGCATAGCGATCCTGCGGCACTAGTAGCTGGTCTTCTGCGCCCTCGATCACTAGGGTTTCGAGAACCAGTTGGCCGCCGGGCTTTAATAGCTGGCGCAGTTCGCGCAGATGATCCATGGGCGAGCGGCGGTGATAGAGAATGCCCATGGAAAATACCGTATCAAAGGCGGCCATTTTCTCTGGCATATGTTCAATGCCCAGGGGCAATACATCGATAGGCAGCCGATTGCCCGCAAAGCGCTTGATCGCATAAAACTGAAAGACAAATTTTGCTGAGGGGTCTATGCCGATAACACGCTCGGCGTCAGCGCCGAGCATGCGCCAGCAGTGGTAGCCATTGCCGCAGCCAACATCGAGGATGGTGCGACCTTTTAGCGGGGCCAGATGGGGCAGTACGCGATCCCACTTCCAATCTGAGCGCCACTCGGTGTCCAGATGCATACCAAATAAATTATACGGTCCTTTGCGCCAGGGGTGCAGGCCCATCAGAGTAGCTTGCAGGGCCAGACGTCGACCTTTGTCCATCAGGCTGATATCACCAATTTTCACGCCATTGCTAAAGTCGGTAAACAGAGGGTCGATTTCCGGCAGGCGCCTCATTGTCTCTTCCCACTCGGGCATATCGCCCCAGCGCTCGCGGCGCAGTTGTTTGGCCACCAGCTCGGGCAGGTCTTGGCCCCACTGATGGAGTTCGGACTCTTCGAGCCAAGAGAACAGGGGGCCATAATCGAGTGATGTTGGGATCATGCGGGTACCTAAAATTTTAGTAGCAAATTATAAGGTATTTCCGCTATGGTTTGACGCCTAGAAAACAAATAGTAACTAGAGTTTTAAAATCAATGAATAGCGATACCATAGAGCAACGATTTGAACAGCTGGAAGAGAAGCTGGCATACCAGGAAATGACTAATGCCGAGCTGAGTGAAGAAATTTTCCGTCAGCAAAAAGAGATCGATACATTGACCCTGGCCCATCAATCAATGGTGCAGCGTCTTGAGGCATTGCAGGATGTGGCGGCTGAGGGCGATGGCTCTCAGAATGAAAAGCCGCCGCATTATTAGAGGTATCTAGTACCACTCAGTCGCAACTCGTCAAATTTAACCGTGGTTATGCTGTAGTCTGCGAGCTAGGTTTTAGACGTGATAGCCGAGAAAATATAAGGTCCTAATAGAAGGCCATAATAATAAAAAAGTTAGTTAATCTACTTGTTAGGGGAATGCCATGACTAATCCACAATTAAGTGCAGAAGACAAAACTGCCATTGATGCTTCATTTGAGGCGCACAAAGCCTATGCACTGAAGCTCCGCAAATCCACCTGTGCTCAACGCCTTGAGGTGCTGGCGCGCTTTGAAAAAGTGTTTAAAAATTCCTACGATAAAATTTATGCCTCAGCCATGGCAGATTTTGGCAAGCCGGGCGCGGAAGTGGATATAGCTGAGATTATGATTGTGTTGTCTGAGTTAGCTCATACGCGCAAGAAATTGAAAAAGTGGATGAAGCCGGTATCTGTGCGTGCATCCATGACCATGCTCGGTACTTCCTCCAAAATTGTTACCGAGCCGAAGGGCACCAGTCTGGTGATCTCGCCTTGGAACTATCCGTTTAATTTGACCTTCGGGCCAATGATCTCAGCGATTGCCGCTGGCTGCACTGTGATGATAAAGCCTTCGGAAATGACACCCCACATGTCTAAGGTAATTGCAGAGATTGTCGAAGAGGCATTTCGTCCGGAAGAGGTCAGCCTGTTTCAGGGAGAGGCCGATGTTTCCAGCTATCTAACCAGCCTGCCATTTGACCATATCTTCTTTACCGGCAGCCCAGCGGTGGGCAAGCATGTTATGGCTGCGGCGGCAAAAAATCTTACTTCAGTGACTCTGGAGCTGGGAGGCAAGAGCCCGGTGATTGTCGACAAGAGTGCGGATCTGATGAAAACCGCGCGCAGTGTTTCCTGGGGCAAGTTCAATAATAATGGTCAGACCTGTATTGCGCCGGATTATCTGTTTGTTCATGAGAGCATTAAAGACGAACTGATAGTTGAGTTAAAGGCCAGCATGGCGCGTCAGTATGGCGAGGGCAGCGATGCTCAAGCCAACGGCGATTACTGTCAGGTGGTTAATTCTGGCCATCACGGTCGTATTTCGGGACTGTTATCCGATGCGTTAGCCGGTGGTGCTGAGTTGATCACTGGTGGTCAGATTGACGATGCTGAGCGCTTTATTGCGCCGACGCTGCTCCAGGGCATGACGGCTGATTCCCGGATTATGAATGAAGAAATTTTTGGTCCAGTACTGCCGATTATGACCTTTACCGATCTCGACGAAGTGATTGGTTTTATCAATGACAAACCAAAGCCTCTGGCGCTTTACTTTTTCGGTCGCGACAAGGCTGCGATTAATAAGGTGATGGAAGAAACCAGTGCCGGCGATACCTGTATCAATCAGGTGGTGATGCACTTTGTGCATCCCAATTTACCCTTTGGTGGGGTTAACAATAGTGGTATTGGCAAGTCCGGTGGCGAGTGGGGTTACAAGGCATTTTCCCATGAACGCAGTGTGTTACAGGACAAGTTTGCCAGCGGTCATATGATGCACCCACCCTATACACCGAAGGTGCGCAAGTTGATTAAAACCATTACGGGATTGGTGAGTCGCTAGTCACTTATCTAAAAGCTTTTTGCTTGCGAAGAACTACTTAATCGCGACTAAGGACGCAAAGTTAAAACATTGAAACCAAGGGCTTGCGGAGTTAAATCCGCAGGCCTTTATTCTATTGATATGGGTCTCAAGGGTTTCTGGAAGCAGAAAATTTTCCAGAGAATCACGCTTCTGACTAATCTCCAAATCACTGTAACCCTGAGCGCTTTTAAACTGATGATGCAGTTCCGAGAGCAGTTGGTTTAGGGATTCCGGTTCAAACAATAACTTCTCTGAAATCACCAGACAGCCGCCGGGATTGAGTCCCGCATAAATTTTTTCTACCAGCGCCTGACGCTTTTCAATAGCAATAAACTGCAGGGTAAAATTCATCACCACCAAGGATGCGTTACTGATTTCGATATCACAGATATCTGCTTCCACTAGCTCGATTTTAGCTGTGGTTTGGCCTTGTTCTAGCACCGAAGCACAGCGCGATAGCATCGCCGCAGAGTTATCCACCGCCACTATACTGACACCGGGCTGATTGACTTGTTGAGCAATAGCCAGAGACGAGGCGCCCAGCGAACAACCCAGGTCATAGCAGTTACTATTAGGCTGCACATAGCGTGCGGCCAGTTCGCCGCAGAGATTAATAATCGTCTGATATCCGGGCACCGAGCGCTGAATCATATCCGGAAATACATCCACTACCGCCTCGTCAAACGCGAAGCGGGGTACATTGCCCAATGGGCTGGCAAATAAATTGTCCTGTTTGGGCGTGTCGCTCATAGGGCTTAGACCGCAATAATATCCAGGCCAGTTTTTGCCGCCAGATCGCTGTTGGTAATCACCGCGGTCTGAGCCACTTCGGGGCGCAGATACTCAGTGGCAACGCGCTTCAGATCGGCATCGGTCACTGCTAACACGCGATTGCGAAACTCGCTGATTGAGGCTTTGCTGCGACCATTGAGCTCACCGTGAAATGCCTGCATGGCTTCACCTGCGGGAGAGGCGGGTTTATCCATGCCGCCAATAACGCCCAAGATCGCCTCTTCAATGCTGTCGTCGCTCAGGGGGTTGTCCATCAGCCATTTAATCGAGTTATCGAAGTCGGAAAGTGTGCCTTCGATGCGCGGATCGCGATAGGAGAAAAAGCGGAATGCACCGGATTGATTATCCTGCGACGCGCCACCACCGTAGGCGCCGCCCTGTTCGCGAATAGTGCGGTGTAGATAGCCATTGCGCAATACGCCGCCGAGTACTGTGAGGGCCGCTGAATCTGCATGGCTTGAAGGCACTGTGGCATAGGCTTTAGCGCAGAAACTCACCTGAGTATTAGCGGTCCAGCAGTGATTGACCGATTGTAGATTGGGCTGGTAGTCGATCAGGTTGGTTGGCAGGGCTGCGACCTGCTGATCAGCGCCAAAGGTGTTATTAATGCTCTGCTTAAAGCCATCCAGGCGATGCTCTTCAGCGACCAGTAAATACTGTCGCGGTTGCTGCAGTACCAACTGATGTATCTCCTCTAGCTGGGCAGCTAAGGATTCTAGACCGGCTTGGGACTCGAGGCTCTGGTCCAAGGCTTTGATCTGGGCCAATCCGCTCATACCGCCCCAACGCTGGTTTAAATAGGCATTAGCCGAGAGGCCACTGGCCGCTGCGGTCATCGCCAGCACATGGCCGTTGCCAACGATGGACGATTCACGGTGAGTGCGGATTTGAGATACCAGTTCGCGCAGTCGCGAGAGCTCGTTAAAGCGGGTGTTTTGCATAGACTCATGCATCAGATCACTCATGGCGCTTTGGTTGCGCGCCAGACCTTTTGCCGAGAAGCTAATATTGCCGTGGAGTTGATCCAGGCGATCTTTGTCACTGCGCACAGATGCAGAGGCCGAGTAGGCACCCACCACACTCGAGTGCCAAAGCTGTGTAGCCTGATAGTCTCTGTCGCCGACTCCCATTTCCGTTACACAGGTGCTGTAGAGTGGCAGAAGGTCCATTTGCTGCTGGGTTAACGCGGGCATTGGCATAATGATCTGCTGGTAGGCTAGGCCATTGGTGCCGGCGCTGTAGCTAGTTAGGGGCAGAGGCGTGCTATCGACACTGTGGCGCTCGGCATAGGCAATATCGGCGGGTACATCTTCAATGCCAACCTTGGGTAGGATATCCAGATTCTCTTCCATTTCCTGACGCTCTTTAAGCGCCGCGGCGTTGTCTACTATGGCCTGTTTCTCACTGTCGTTGAGCTTGACCTGAATCGCTGCTAGCTGATTTTTCTCAGCCTGATCTCTGGTGTTGGCGAGCTGGTGATCGGGTTTCATCACCAAGCGAATGCGGTGCTGATTATTGATTAGCAGATCCTTGGCGAGGGACCGTATAAACTGCGGGTCTTGGATCTGCTGCTGGAGCTTTTCCAGTACCGGATCCAGATTTAACAGATCCACCGGATCACCCCGATGAGTGGCGCTGGTCAATGAGGTAAGAATTAAATTGAGACCATAAGGGTAGCCGCCACCGGACACTTCCCGCTGAGACAGCTCCAACTGATGGAGACTGGCAGCCACCTGTTCTAGGGGTAGTCCATTGTCAGCAACGTCCTGCAACACATCGAGAATCAGTTTTTCAACGGCATCCGCCTGCTCAGGATTAGAGCCCTCGATACCACAGGCAAAACACAGCTCTTTCTGCGAGTCTTCAAGGCCGCACATGGGTGAGGGCGACGTACCCAGATCGGTGGTTTCCAATGCTTTGAGTAACGGTGAGCCGCTGTTATCCAGCAGTACACTGGCCAGTAGGCGGGCCTGCATAGTAGCTTCTAAATTAGTCGAGTCACCCAGCAGCCAGGACACAACAATATGGGTGTGATCGTCTAAAGGTGCTTGATCATCAGCGGCGTAGGTCTCTTCAAAATACTGTGGTGTGGTGTAGCGCTGTTCGTCAGTGACGGCAATATGACAGTCGAGTTTTTCAAAGCGACTGAGGGCGTTGGTTTCAAAAGTCGCCTGATGCTCGGCGGCGTCTATATCACCAAAGGTCACAAAAATCGCATTGCTCGGGTGATAGTGAGTTTTGTAAAACGCTTTAAATTGATCGTAGGTCAGGTCCGGAATATCCGCCGGCTCGCCGCCACTGTTGTAGTGATAGGTACTGGTAGGGTAGAGATGCTTACTCATGGTTTGCCACAGAGTCGAGTTGATCGAGCTCATGGCACCTTTCATTTCATTGAATACCACACCTTTGTAGGTGAGCTCAGAGCTTGAGTCGGCGGCATCGGCAAATTCTAGGCGATGGCCTTCCTGAGCAAAATCCAAGGGGTCTAGGCGGGCAAAAAACACTGAATCCAGGTACACATCGAGGAGATTGTTGAAATCTTTTTTGTTCTGGCTGGCAAAGGGATAAGCGGTCCAGTCGGAACTGGTAAAGGCATTCATAAAGGTGTTGAGTGAGCGCCGAATCATCATAAAGAATGGGTCGCGAACCGGGTATTTTTCACTGCCACAGAGCGCGGTATGCTCGAGAATATGGGCAACACCTGTAGAGTCCATTGGCACTGTGCGCAGGGCAACGAGGAACACATTCTCTTTATTGTCGGCAGCTAGGTGGATATGTTGCGCACCAGTCACTCGGTGGCGATATTCCTGATAGCAAACATTTAGGGAGGGTATCTCTTGCTCGCGCAAAAGCTCAAACGCTGGGTGCTGGGTCATAGGGACTGTTGCTCTGTGAGATGGAAAAATAAAATCAGTCTGCATTCTACTGCATGTGACTTGTGGGGGAAATGCCGTCGATCATTGGTGGCGGGTTTTAGGGGCTTATTCAAGATTCTAGGCCAAGACCTTAGTTTAAGACCTTAGTGTAAGAGCCTAGATTAAGAGCCTAGATTAAGAGCCTAGATTAAGAGCCTAGATTAAGAGCCTAGCTTTCGCCCGCTTGCGGTACTCAATCGGTGTAGTTCCCTCCCAGCGTTTAAAGGCGCGATAAAAGGTACTGGGTTCAGAGAAACCGGTGAGATAGACAATTTCGCTAATCTCCTCATCGGTTTGCGATAGCAGTCGTTTGGCCAGTGAGCGGCGGTGCTCATTGAGTAATCGCTGAAAGCTGGTCTCTGCGGAATTGAGCTGATGCCTAAGATTCCTCGGCGTGATCTCAAGTTGCTCGGCAACCTTTTCCAATGTTACCTCAGCACTTTCCAATAGCGCTGCAATCTGAGTGCGAACCAAACGCACAAAATCCTGCTGTTGCAGTCGTGCCAGATGCTGATCGGCGGCCTTAACATGGAGGTTGAGTAACTCAGGCACCGCATTCAGTGAACGGTAGTTGAGAATCTCTGGGGCAAAGTGGAGTTGAAACGATGGCGCATTAAACTCAACCTCACATTGAAATATCCGCTGGTATTCGTCCAGATTGGTATTGGGCGCATGATTGAAAACAATTTTTTCCGCCTTAAACGCGCCGTCGGTAACCGCTTGAAAAGATTTAATGAGTCCCAGAACCATGGCTTCTGCCAGGTGCGAGGTGGCGTATTGATGCTCGGCAAAGTAGCTGGTTAGGCAGGGTCTTGGATGTTCACTGAGCTGTCCATGGAGCGCATCGCTGATCAGGCGCTGATAGCTGATTACTCGGCGCAAGCCATCGCCAAAGGTGGCGCTACTGAGAAACAAATATTCGAGGATCTGACCCTTGTAGACGGGCATCTTTTCGCCCAGATGAAGTCCTATGCAGGGGTCCCCGGAAAGCTCAACTGCGGCTTTCCAAAAATGGGGTTGGGCCGAGAATTGGGTGCGTAAATTAGTTTGGTAGAGTTGTTGTGGATCCAGTCCACTGCGGCGCAGAACGGCGTCGGCATCGACATCTAAGCTGGCTAAACCTTGATATGCCAGTCTGACTAAAGTTCCCGCATCGGTTAAACCTGACATACACTTACCTAGTAGCCGATTAAAAATAGTAGTTCTTAAAATTGTAGCTCTTAAAAATGCTTGATGGCGCTCTTGACCCGCTCCATAGCGCTCAACACGACGCCATTAGGCTCTATGAGTCTGAGATAACGGCGAAGATTGATATTATATGTGATTGGCCGAAATGACAATATAGAGTTTTTTTACTGCCAATGATTACCAGGGAGGTTTCACGCAGAATGAAAGATATGAATAGTCAAAACCAGCAGTCCGATAAAGCCCATAGCAGTTCGCCATCTGTAGGCTTCGCGCCAATAGTATTGGACCATTTGCCGAGCATGCCTTCTCTTTTAGGCCGAGCCGCGTTTAAATCTGGCTACTATCAGCTCGGTGATGTGCTGCCGGCGCTGAGTACCGAAATCAACCACCTGCGAATTCGTCAGGCTGACCTGCGCGCTTATCGGGCCCTCTGCGGTTTTAGTGATAACTCAGTGCTGCCCGCTACCTATCTGCATATGCTGTCTTTTCCGCTGTCGTTAAATTTACTTATTCAGCAGGACTTTCCCATGAAAGCCATGGGTCAGGTCCATTTGCGTAATCAGATCTCGGTTCTTGAAGCGTTTGATCTGCGGGCGCCGATCAGTATGAGAGCGACGATTGGCAACAGTGAGGTGACCAGTCGCGGTGTTGAATGGGATATAGATGTCTCTGCTGTGGTGGATAATCAACTGGTCTGGTCTAGCACCTCGACCTATTTGAATCGCTGTGAGACGGGTGTGCCCGTAATTCGGAGCAAAGAAACCTCTCCTCAGGGCAACTCGCAAAATTGGACAGTTGAGGCTGATATTGGCCGCCGCTACGCCAAGGTCTCCGCTGACTACAACCCGATTCATCTCTCCGATATCACGGCTAAACTATTTGGTTTTAAACAGGCGATTGCCCACGGTATGTGGTCCAAAGCGCGCTGTTTGGCCGCACTGGAAGAAAAACTGCCGAGCGCCGGCTACAGCGTCGATGTGGCATTTCATCGCCCATTGTTTTTGCCCGCTGAGGTAGTCTTTAATAGCCACGTAAATCAACAGGGTGAGAGTTTCTCATTACAAAACAAGACCAGTGGAGTTCTCCACTTGCTAGGCCAAATCTCATAGGAGAGTAGTAATGCCTGATTATAAAGTTCCGGTAAATGATTACCTGTTTCTGTTCAACGATGTGCTCGATATGCAGAGCAAATATAAAAGTGTTCAGGGCGGAGACGAAGCCAGCAATGACATGGTTGAGGCGATCTTTACTGAAGCAGCCAAGTTCTGTGAAAACGAATTGGCGCCCATCTATCAGAGCGGCGACGATGGCTGTACTTGGGATGACGGTGTGGTAACTACACCTGCAGGCTTTAAGGAAGCCTATCAGAAGTTTATTGAGGCTGGTTGGACTAGCTTGACGGGTAGCACCGATATGGGAGGCCAGGGATTGCCATCGTCTATTGGTATCGCGATCAATGAGATGATGACTACCGCCAACTGGGCCTGGGCTATGTACCCCGGTCTCAGTGAAGGCGCTGTTGCGACGCTTGAAACCAGCGGTACCGAGCAGCAGAAGAAGGATTATTTGGTCAAGCTGATCAGCGGCGTTTGGAGTGGCACCATGTGTCTCACTGAACCCCACTGCGGTACTGATCTAGGTTTGATGAAGACTAAGGCGGTTCCCAACGATGACGGCAGCTATAAGGTCAATGGTACCAAGATCTTTATCAGCGCAGGCGAGCACGATCTGACTGACAATATTGTTCATATAGTGCTAGCCAAATTGCCGGATGCACCCAAGGGTACCAAAGGTCTGTCGCTGTTTATTATTCCTAAATTCTTGGTTGCTGAGGATGGTTCTGCAGGGGAGCGCAATGGCGTTCGCTGTGGCTCCATTGAGCACAAAATGGGTATCCACGGAAACGGTACTGCAGTGCTCAATTTTGACGACGCCAAAGCCTTTTTGATCGGCGAACCCAACCAGGGTCTGGCGGCTATGTTCACCTACATGAATGTTGCGCGCATAGGAACTGCTAGTCAGGGTGCCGCGGCAGCTGAGCGCTCTTATCAGGGTGCCGCCAAATATGCTCGCGAGCGTCTGGCTATGCGCTCTATTTCAGGTGTAAAGAATCCGGAAGGTCCAGCCGATGCCATTATTGAGCATCCAGATGTGCGTCGCATGTTGCTGACCCAGAGAGTTATCGCCGAAGGCGGTCGTGCCATGGTGACTTATGCCAGCCAGTTTGCCGACCTCTATCGCGGCGGCAACAGTCAGGAGGAACGTGATGCTGCAGAAATTCGCTTGGGCTTCTGTACCCCTATTTTAAAAGGTTTTATTACTGAGCTGGGTGTTGAAGCAGCCAATCATGGTGTCCAGGTGTTTGGGGGTCACGGCTACATTAAAGAGTGGGGCATGGAACAGATTCTTCGGGACAGTCGCATTGCCACCTTGTATGAAGGCACCACCGGTATTCAGGCCTTGGATCTGGTTGGGCGTAAAGTGCTGATGGATAAATTCAAGCAGCTCAATGTCTTTACTGGCGAGATGCTCAGTTTTGCTGGCCAGTTTCTGCCTTGGAAAAAATCACCTCAGGCTAAGCAGATGCGCAAGCAGGCTTGGACTGTTGCCAAACTAGCGATCAAGTGGCGCTATCTGGCTTATCGCATGGCGATGCGAGCGAAGAAGAATCCAGATAATGTCGGCGCTTCATCGGTTGATTTCCTGATGTACTCTGGTTACGCCTATATGGGCTTTATGTGGGCAAAGATGAGTTTCGCTGCACACAAACAGTTGGCGGCGGGTGGGGGTGACAAGAACTTCCTCGAGTCTAAGTTGCACAGCGCAGAGTTTTTCTTTGAGCGTATTTTGCCCCGAGCTGACGCCCATGCTAAAACCCTGAGTGCCAATCTTGAAAGCCTGATGGCAATGCCGACTAGCTACTTCGAATAGATAGTATTGCCAAGAAAAACGTTCAGGAACCCTGTAGTTTGCGCTGCAGGGTTTTTTTACATCCAGCGTTTTAAATAGCTAGCATTTAAATAGTTGCTCTTTAAATAGTTACCCAATAAATAGTTACCCAATAAATAGTTGCTATAGGCCTGAAATACGTGACAGGTTATAGCGGCATTGTTACAGTCCAACGCATACAAAATAGTCAAAGGAAGAGAGAATGGAATTTGCAGATGTGGTTAAGGCTCGACACTCCTATCGTGGATTTTTACCCAAGGCGGTGGACGAAAAGACCCTAAAAGAGATTTTTGAGCTGGCCAACTGGGCGCCCTCCAACTGTAATGTTCAGCCCTGGCATGTGCATGTTCTATCCGGTGATGCCTGCAATAATATGCGTGAAAAGATGAAGGCGGCGGCGGTAAAAGAGCCCAGCGGCAATCCCGATTTCCCCTGGCAGGGTAAGTTCAGCGGCGACTATCGTGAGCGTCAGATTTGCTCTGCATTGGGTCTCTGGGAGCATCAGGGAGTCACTCGCGAAGATCGTGAAAAGCGCGCCTGGTCGTGGATGCGCAACTTTGAATTCTTCGATGCACCGCACATAGCATTTATTTTTGTTACCGACGAATTTCCCGAGCTGGTGCGTCTGGCAGGTGATACAGGTATGTACGCTCAGACCCTGATGTTGGCAATGGAAAATGCCGGTCTGGGTTCTTGCCCACAGACATCAGTGAGCTGCTATCCGGATCTAGTACGTGAAGAACTGGGTATTGAGAGCCGTTTTAAATTGATGATGGGCCTCTCCTTTGGTTATGTAGATCATTCAGACAGTGCCAATAATCTGCGCACTGATCGTGCAACCCTAGAGCAGTCTACGACTTTTCATAGCTAAGTTTTTTACAGCTAGGCTTTTTATAGTTAGGCTTTTTATAGTTAGGCTTTCTTTCCACAAGAGTCAGGCCGCCTGAATACAGTTGCGGCCTGAGGCTTTAGCGCGATAGAGCGCCTGGTCAGCGCGCTTTAAAACCTGCTCAAATGGATTGAGACTGTTGCTAGAGTGGGCCTTATCACTGCTGGCGACGCCAATACTTACCGTCAGGCGCAGATTACTTTTTCTCTTGCTGGCACCGCGTCTGGTCTCGCCCTGTTTAAGCTTCTTTGGGCGCAGTTGTTTATCCCGCACCACCATATCGTAGTTGGCTATGGCCTGACGGCAGGCTTCCAGTGCATCCAATACTTCCTGCTCAGTTTTACCCCTGA
>Ga0102886_1000794_pt1 | contig 13395 bp, 11 predicted proteins | sample Colrivmet1550A02_FD_84499 | JGI IMG/M metagenome (GOLD analysis project Ga0102886, IMG submission 84499) | Estuarine microbial communities from the Columbia River estuary - metaG 1550A-02 | ecosystem: Environmental > Aquatic > Marine > Intertidal zone > Estuary | place: USA: Columbia River... | reverse complement strand
ATATTTTAGAAGCCTAGTTAAATTTAAAATAAATTACCCAGAGTTGATGGATAGTATGTTTCATTTTACTATTTTTAAATTCTTTAATCAAACGAATGAAGTTAAGAGTAGAAAATTTAATGAAGTCCTATAACGGACGAAAAGTAGTGAAGGATGTTTCTCTTGAAGTCAGTCAAGGAGAAATTGTTGGACTGCTTGGTCCTAATGGTGCTGGAAAAACAACTTCTTTTTACATGGCTGTAGGGTTGATTAAACCTAACGGAGGCGCCATTTATTTAGACGATAAAGAAATTACTTCTTACCCAATGTACAAAAGAGCCCAGAGTGGTATAGGTTACCTTGCGCAAGAGGCTTCCGTCTTTCGTAAATTAAGTATTGAAGATAATATTTTAAGTGTACTTCAGATGACAAAACTTTCTAAAGAAGAACAAGTTGACAAGATGGAGTCTTTGATTGATGAATTTAGTTTGGAACACATCAGAACTAACAGAGGCGATTTATTATCTGGAGGTGAGCGAAGACGTACTGAAATCGCACGTGCTTTAGCAACCGACCCTAGTTTTATTTTACTAGATGAACCCTTTGCAGGTGTTGACCCTGTAGCGGTAGAAGACATTCAACGAATTATTGCCAGACTAACCAAAAAAAATATTGGAATATTAATTACGGATCATAACGTTCAAGAAACCTTGGCCATTACCGATCGTACCTATTTAATGTTTGAAGGTAGCATCCTGAAAGCGGGAGAACCCGAAGTACTTGCCAGTGACAAAATGGTTCGGAAAGTATATTTAGGTCAAAATTTTGAACTCCGTAAAAAGAAATTAGAATTTTAAGACCCCTTAATCTTTTTTTAGAAACGGTTGAATAATCAATTTGGTGAGTTTAACTGCCAAAAGTGCTGCTGTTCCAGCACAGGTCCCAATTATGAAATCTCTTGAAATTCCTGGTAAATTTTCTAAAAGGTGATGTAAGGCCTCTATATTATGAGTAAATATACCACCAGAAACAAGCAAAAGTGCTACAGTACCAACGATTGACAAGAATTTAATAACAACTGGTAAGGCATTTACCAATGTTACGCCTATAAAGTGAATCCCGTTTTTCTGTCCATTACTCATTTTAATTAACTTCAGTCCAAAATCGTCCATACGAACAATCAATGCGACAATCCCATACACACCAACTGTAGCAATTATAGAAATAATACTCACAACAGCTATTTGAATCGTTAACGATTGATCCATTACAGTCCCTAAAGCGATGATAATAATCTCAACAGACAAAATAAAATCCGTAAGGATTGCGGATTTTATTTTCTTTCTTTCTGTAGCTAAAATTTCCGTTTCTGACATTGATTCTGAAGATGTATTAATTGCACTTTGTTTATCAGAAATGAAATATTCAAAAATCTTTTCGACTCCTTCATAAGCTAAATATAGTCCTCCTAAAATCAATATTATTGTGATTATTGAAGGTAAAAATGTGCTAAGTAGAAATGCAAAAGGTAAAATAATCAGTTTATTAAAAATAGATCCTTTTGTAATGGCCCATAATACGGGAAGCTCCCTAGACGACACAAAACCAGAAGCTTTTTCTGCATTGACTGCTAAATCATCACCGAGAATACCCGCAGTTTTTTTGGCTGATATTTTACTCATGGTCAGCACATCGTCCATTAAGATAGAAATATCATCGAGTAACGCAAAAAAGCCTGAAGCCATAAAAAGAAATTTATTTGATATTTATTTTGATAAAATTGACAAAACAATGTACGTTATAATCACAATCGGAATCCCTGAAAATTGAAAAATAGCGAGAATTATCGAAGATAAAACAATCAAAATATAACGTGAAGCATTGTCTCTAAAACTCCATGTTTTAAACTTTAATGAAATCAATTTTATTGGAGCATTTAACAAATAACAGCTCACCAGCGTCAGTATAATTAAAAACCAAGAATTTAAGATAATTGAATTTATAATATCGTTATTTTGAAATTCTAGTATTAGTGGTAAAGATACAATCAATAGCGTATTGGCAGGAGTTGGCAATCCAATAAATGCATCTGATTGATTGGTAGAAATATTGAATTTTGCCAAACGGTATGACGACGCTAAAGTGACCAAAAACCCAAAATAAGGCAGAAAATTATAGGTTTCCAGTGAGGGTTGCAGCCCCAATTCCAATAAATGAAATAACACTAATCCTGGAACTAATCCACTAGTAACCATGTCTGCGAGGGAATCCAATTGTACACCAAGCTCACTTTGGACGTTTAATTTACGTGCTACAAATCCGTCAAAAAAATCAAAGAAAATACCAAGGAAAACAAACAAAGCAGTTAGCTTCATATTGCCTTGTAAGGCAAAAATCACAGCCACACAACCAGAGAATAGGTTTAATAATGTAATAAAATTTGGTATATATGATTTCACGATAAAATGTATTTAATTAGTAAAAATAATAAACTATTTTTGTTTTCGGTAAATAAACAACAATATCTAAAAAAAATTAGAGTTTATATGAGTGTTTATGAGATCATTTAAAAAAAGCCCTTGAAAGTACTAAAATTCGTCTTTATAATTTTGACACCACTGTTAATGGTGTCTCAAACTTCTCGAAAATATTCGAATGAATTTCTGAATATTGGAGTGGATGCTTCTGCTTTAGGCATGAGTAATGCCGTGGTTGCAGGTTCTAATGACGTAAATTCTGGATATTGGAATCCTGCTGGCTTGGTACATTTAGAAGACAGTGAGATTGCAATCATGCACTCTAGCTATTTTGCTAATATTGCCAATTATAATTACATTGCTTTTGCTATGCCTTTAGATGACCGTAGCGCTCTAGGAATTTCGTTAATTCGCTTTGGAGTTGATGATATTTTAGACACTACTCAACTTATAGATCAACAAGGTGTAATCAATTACGATCGGATTAATTTATTTTCTGCGGCGGATTATGCACTCACATTTTCCTATGCAAGAAAACTTCCTATTACTGGATTAAATTATGGCGTCAATGCAAAAGTAATTCGACGTATTATTGGCGATTTTGCCTCATCTTGGGGTTTTGGACTAGATGTAGGTATTCAATTTGAATCAAATAATTGGAAATTTGGTTTGATGGCAAGAGATATCACTACAACCTTTAATGCGTGGGCTATAGATGCCGATCGATTGCAAGATATTAAAGATGCCATCCCTGGGCAAAACCAAGAAGAACCAGATGCCACGGAGCTTACACTTCCTAAGTTACAACTAGGAATGTCGAAACTGTTCACTTTCAATTATGATTACACACTAAGAACAGAAATTGATTTAATTTGTCGATTTGAAGAAAATAATGATGTAATTTCGTCTTCATTTGTCAGTATAAATCCTGCATTGGGTCTTGAATTCGGATATACCGATTTAGTGTTTTTTAGAGCGGGTATCGGAAATTTTCAAAATGAATTACAACTTGACAATTCATCTCCTTTGACATTTCAACCGAATTTTGGTGTCGGATTCAAATATAATGGCATATTTCTAGATTATGCATTTACGGATATTGGCGATCAAAGTGCCGCCCTGTACTCTAACGTGTTTTCTCTTAAAATTGACTTAAGCATCTTTAGATAATGAACTTTAAAAAATTAATCACACTTTTATTGTTTGTAGCAAGTTTATCTGTAAACGCACAGCTTCAACTAACAACGGATTCTAAAGTTAGTATTCTTAGTATTGGTCCTGGAACCTCTTTAAACGATGCGTTTGGACACAATGCAATTCGAGTTAAAGACCCCATTTATAAATTTGATATTGTGTTTGATTATGGACGTTATGATTTTGAAACAGAAAATTTTTACTTGAATTTTGCCCAAGGAAAACTTGATTATCAAATCAGTCAAACTAAATTCAAAACCTTTTTAAACTATTATCAGTATAATAACAGAAATGTTAAAGAACAAATATTAAACTTAAACACGGAACAAAAAACAGCATTTTATAATCTTTTAAAAGAAAATATCAAACCTAAAAACAAATACTACCCCTATGATTTTTTCTATAATAACTGTGCTACAAAAATTAAAGATGACATTGAAAACATCCTTGACTACCAAGTTGTTTACAACCCCTCACCTACCTTTAAACAGTTTTCATTTAGAAACTTAATTCGTTCTGATCTAAACCAAAATTCTTGGGGAAGCTTTGGAATTGATATTGCATTGGGATCAAAAATAGACCAGATTGCCAGCATTGAAGAACACATGTTTTTACCTAAATACTTATACCAACTACTTGAAAATGCACGTTTGAAAAGCGACAATTCAAGATTAGTAACCGCTTCAAAAACACTCAACCCTTCAGAAGCTATTGTACAAAATAATTTCTTTAGCAGTCCACTTTTCATCTTAGGAATCTTAGCACTTGTCATGCTTTTAATCACTTATAAAGATTACAAAAACAGCAGCCGATCTAAATGGCTAGATATTGGACTATTTGCATTTACGGGCTGTATAGGCATGCTTTTATTGATGCTCTGGTTTGCTACCGACCATCAAACAACAGCCTATAACTACAACCTTTTATGGGCCTGTGCCCTCAATATTTTATTTATTCCTTCCATTTGTAAGTCTAAACTGAACAATCGTGGTCTCAGCTATCTAAAATTCCTCATATTACTTTTGTGCTTGATGGGGCTGCATTGGATTACAGGTGTACAATCTTTTGCTATTGGATTGATTCCGTTTCTGATCGCTCTTTGTGTGCGCTTTTTATTTTTAATTCATCATTTCAAGGCTACAAATCGTGGATAATTATCTTTTCTTTGCAAAAACAAAATTTTGAATTACCTTAACGTAGAAAACATATCGAAGTCGTACGGAGAACTTAATTTGTTCGAAAACCTTTCTTTCAGCATTCATAAAGACCAAAAAATAGCATTTGTTGCCAAAAACGGTACAGGGAAAACTTCTATTCTAAATATCCTTTCAGGTAAAGATAGTCCAGACACAGGTCAAATCATTTATAGAAAAGGAATTCGTACTACATTTTTATCTCAAGAACCTACATTAGATCAAAGTTTAACTATTGAACAAACCATTTTAAAATCAGAAAACCCGATTTTAAAAGTTATAAATACATATCACGAAGCTCTTGAAAACCCTGAAGATAGTAATCTATATCAAACTGCTTTTGATGATATGGAACGTTATCAAGCTTGGGATTTTGAAACTCAATACACACAAATACTTTTTAAGTTAAAGCTAGAAAATTTAGATCAAAAAGTGAGTGAACTTTCTGGGGGACAACAAAAACGTTTGGCATTGGCAAATACACTGTTAAGTAAACCAGATTTACTTATTTTGGACGAGCCTACAAATCATTTGGATTTAGAAATGATTGAATGGTTAGAATCGTTTTTTGCAAAGGAAAATATCACCCTATTTATGGTTACACATGACCGGTATTTTTTGGAGCGTGTGTGCTCGGAAATTATTGAATTAGATGAAGGTTGTATTTATAATTATAAAGGAAATTACTCTTACTATTTAGAGAAAAAAGAAGAGCGCGTTGAGCGTGAAGCGATTGAGACCAATAAATCCAAACAACTTTATAAAAAAGAACTCGGATGGATGCGTCGTCAGCCAAAAGCACGAACGACTAAATCTAAATCTAGAATCGATGATTTTTATGAAATTAAAGAACGTGCTAGTAAGCGTCGAAACGATCATGAAGTTCAGTTAGAAATCAATATGGAACGCTTAGGAAGTAAGATTTTAGAAGTTTATAAAGTCTCCAAGTCCTTTGAAGAAAATGTGATTTTAGACAAGTTCGAATATGTGTTTCAACGTGGAGAACGCATTGGAATTATTGGAAAAAATGGCACGGGAAAATCTACGTTCCTAAATATGATTACTGGTGGATTAAAACCCGATAGTGGCAAAATCATACAAGGAGAAACCATCAAGTTTGGTTATTACACCCAAGACGGCATCAAACCTAAACCAATGCAAAAGGTGATTGATGTAGTGCGAGAATTTGGGGACTACATTCCTTTGATGAAAGGCAAGCAAATAAGTGCTCAACAATTGCTTGAACGGTTTTTATTCAGTCGAAAAAAACAATATGATTTTGTTGAAAAACTAAGTGGAGGCGAACGAAAACGCCTGTACTTATGTACGGTTTTGATTCAAAACCCTAACTTTCTAATTCTAGATGAGCCAACCAATGATTTGGATATTGTAACACTAAATGTCTTAGAGAACTTTTTACTCGATTTTCCAGGTTGTTTGCTAGTAGTATCTCATGATCGATATTTTATGGACAAAATTGTCGATCATTTATTTGTATTTCGTGGCAAAGGCATTGTAGAAGATTTTCCTGGAAATTATTCCGACTTCAGAGCCTACGAAGACAGTACCCCAGTGGCGTCAGAGTCGAAGAAAACAACAACTTCAAAAGCATCTGTCGAAAGTCAGTCCGAAGCCAAATTAAGTTTTAACGAACAAAAAGAACTCAATAATTTGGAAAGCAAATTAAAATCGCTTGAGTTTGACAAAAAAGAAATAGAATCAAAATTTCTTGTTCCAGAAATAGACATCGACACCATTGGAGCACTTTCTAACGAATTAAAAACTTTAAACGAAGTGATTGAGGAAAAAGAAATGAGATGGCTAGAATTAAATGAAAAACTGAATTGAAGCCACTGTTTGCATATTTAAAATTTTGGTGGCACTCCAAAAATGAACATGGCGTCCACTCCCCTTTTGTGTTTGATTTAATTACCAAGTGTTTTTATGACCGCAAAAACCATAGTGCTTACCAACAGCTTTCTAAAAACAACTCTAAATCAAAATTCTTAATTCGTTTAAGTGCATATTTTAAGTTTAGGGAATGTTTTATTTCTGAAACCATTGAACCAAAATTTCAAAATGCCTTAAATCTAGAACGTAAAACGTATCCAATTAGGTCAATCCACGATTTAATTAATAATGAACCTAGAATTTCAAATGAGCCTTGCTTGATTTATCTCGATGTCGATTCAATTGAAGCGCATTTGATAACTGAATTATTTAAAACTTGTCACAAGGATTCATTGATTCTTATCCCTTCGATTCGAAAAACAAAAAACCAGTTTAAATGCTGGAATTGGTTAAAATCTCAGTCAGAAATTTCTGTATCTATTGACACCTTTTATTGGGGATTGTTATTTTTTAGAACAGAACAACCTAAAGAACATTTCACAATAAGACTCTAATCGCTTGGAGATTTGAATATTACTTTTAACTTTATGGCAGAATATCGCGTATAAATATAACAGTGTTAAAATCAGTATCTAATAACATATGAAAATTTACACTAAAACAGGAGATAATGGCAGCACAGGTCTCGTAGGAGGTTTGCGCTTACCAAAGCATAATTTAAGAATAGAATGTTATGGAACTGTAGATGAGTTGAACTCCTATATTGGCTTAATACGCGATCAGGATATTTCAAATGAGAGCAAAACTTCTCTCATAGAAATACAAAATCAATTGTTTATTATTGGCTCACTTTTAGCAACCGATCCAGAGAAACTTAAAGACGAATCTAAAAGAAAACGACTTGGTATTACTTTGTTAAAAACGGAATCAATTGCATTTTTAGAAACAGAAATTGACGCAATGAACAATGCACTGCCCCAAATGACTCATTTCATATTACCTGGAGGTCATCAAACCGTGTCATTCTGTCATATTGCAAGATGTATTTGTCGCCGTGCCGAGAGAAATATATCTAAACTGAATGCTGATCAACCCACTCAGATAGAAATACTCATCTATTTGAATCGCTTATCAGACTTCATATTTGTGTTGGCACGAAAATTGTCTGATGAATTAAATGCAAAGGAAATCAAGTGGATTCCTAACAAACCCTCCTAAATTAGGAGTCAGAAAATACAAATCACTACCTAACCCTTTTTCGGTTAATCAGATGGTTTTTAAACGTTCATAACTTTATTGATGAAATAAATACTTTTTTTCTTGAATTTTTCAACTAAAAAATTATTTTTGCAAAAATTAAATACTTCAACAAATGTATTGGACATTAGAACTTGCCTCTTACCTAAGTGATGCGCCTTGGCCAGCCACTAAAGATGAATTGATAGATTATTCTATTAGAACAGGAGCTCCACTAGAAGTTGTGGAAAACCTTCAATCTATTGAAGATGAAGGAGAATCATATGACTCCATCCAAGAAATCTGGCCTGACTATCCATCAGATGAAGATTATCTTTGGAACGAAGACGAATATTAAAAACTCAAAAATTATTTAAAAAAGTCTCAATCGAGGCTTTTTTTTTGCTTTATTTCACAAAGAAAATAACAACAAACTGTATCTTTGACTGTCTTTACAATTAAAGATTATTAAAATAAAACCCTATAATGAGTTTACTGAATTCGGTACTAAAAGTATTCGTTGGAGATAAATCCAAACAAGATGTGAAGGCGATCATGCCTATCGTTCAAAAAATAAAAACATTTGAATCAGCTATAGCAGCCTTAAGTAATGATGCTTTACGCGCTAAAACTCAAGAATTCAAATCGAAGATATCAGACGCTTGTAAAGGACTTGAAGATTCCATCGCTGAACTATACACTGAAGCTGACACTACAGAAGATATTGACAGAAAAGAAGACATTTATCTAGAAATTGATGGCTTAAAAGATGCTGTATATACAAAAACACAAGAGGTTTTAGATGCAATTCTTCCTGAAGCTTTTTCTGTCATTAAAGAAACTGCCAAACGTTTTGTGAATAACCCTCAAGTTGAAGTCACTGCTAGTCCTTTTGATCGAGAACTCTCAGGTTCTAAAGACTATGTGATTCTAAATGGCGAAAAAGCCTTTTGGGCTAACACCTGGGATGCTGCAGGTAAACCAATCACTTGGGACATGGTGCACTACGACGTACAGCTTATTGGGGGTGTCGCGATGCATCAAGGGAAGATTGCTGAAATGCATACTGGAGAAGGAAAAACACTCGTAGCTACCCTCCCCGTGTACTTAAACGCCATTACAGGCAAAGGTGTTCACTTAGTTACAGTAAATGATTACTTAGCAAAACGTGATAGTGCTTGGATGGCACCAATTTTTCAATTTCATGGGTTAAGTATCGATTGTATTGATTACCACCAACCCAATTCCCAAGAACGAAAAAACGCTTACAATGCCGACATTACATACGGAACCAATAACGAATTTGGGTTTGATTACCTAAGAGATAACATGGCACATACGCCTGATGATCTTGTCCAACGCCCACCCCATTATGCAATTGTAGATGAAATTGATTCAGTATTAATTGATGATGCGCGAACACCATTGATTATTTCAGGTCCCATACCTCAAGGAGATCGTCATGAGTTTATGGAATTAAAACCAAAAGTAGAAGACATTGTTGGAATCCAACGAAAATACTTGACAGGAATTTTAGCAGATGCAAAAAAAACAATTGCTTCTGGTGACACTAAAGAAGGAGGATTCCAATTGTTACGCGTTTTTAGAGGAATCCCAAAAAACAAAGCATTAATTAAATTTTTAAGTGAAGAAGGGATAAAACAACTCCTTCAAAAAACGGAAAATTTTTACATGCAAGACAACAATAGAGAAATGCCCAAAGTGGATGAAGAACTCTATTATGTAATTGACGAAAAAAATAATCAGATTGAATTGTCTGACAAAGGAGTCGAATACCTTTCTGGTAAAGACAACCCTGACTTTTTTGTGATGCCAGAAATTGGAATGGAAATATCAAAAATTGAAAATCAAAATCTTGCCACAGAAAAAGAAGCCGAACTTAAAGAAGAATTGTTTAGAGAGTTTGGAATCAAGTCAGAACGTATTCACACACTCAATCAACTTTTAAAAGCCTACGCCCTATTTGAAAAAGACATTCAATATGTGGTAATGGAAAATAAAGTCATGATTGTCGATGAGCAAACCGGACGTATTATGGACGGACGTCGTTACAGTGATGGACTGCACCAAGCCATTGAAGCCAAGGAAAATGTAAAAATTGAAGCAGCCACACAAACCTTTGCAACGGTAACCTTACAAAACTACTTTAGAATGTACCGCAAGCTTTCTGGAATGACAGGAACAGCAGTAACGGAAGCTGGTGAATTTTGGGAAATTTATAAACTGGATGTCATCGAAATTCCAACTAACCGTCCGATTGCAAGAGATGATCGCGAAGATTTGGTATATAAAACAAAACGCGAAAAATACAATGCCGTCATTGACGAAGTGACAAACTTATCCTTAGCAGGACGCCCTGTACTTATTGGAACGACTAATGTAGAAATTAGTGAATTACTTGGAAAAATGTTGAGCATTCGTAAAATTCCTCACAACGTCTTAAATGCAAAATTGCATAAAAAAGAAGCCGATATTGTAGCGGAAGCAGGTCAGCCTGGACAAGTAACCATCGCCACCAATATGGCGGGTCGTGGAACAGACATTAAACTCTCCGAAGCAGTCAAAGCCGCAGGTGGTTTGGCTATTGTAGGAACAGAACGTCACGATTCTCGTCGTGTGGACAGACAGTTAAGGGGTCGTGCTGGACGTCAAGGAGATCCAGGAAGTTCCCAGTTTTATGTCTCTTTAGAAGATAATTTAATGCGTCTTTTTGGTAGCGAACGTATTGCTAAAATGATGGACCGAATGGGACTTGAAGAAGGCGAGGTCATTCAACACTCTATGATTTCAAAATCGATTGAACGGGCTCAGAAAAAAGTTGAAGAAAATCAATTTGGAGTGCGTAAACGTCTTTTAGAGTATGACGACGTAATGAATTCTCAGCGTGAAGTAGTGTACAAACGACGATTCAATGCCCTATTTGGAGAGCGTTTGCGCGTCGATTTGGCGAATATGATTTATGACACATCTGAAATTATTACAGAAGACAACAAGGCTAACAACGATCATAAAAACTTTGAGTTTGAGTTGATTCGTTATTTTTCGATGAGTTCTCCTGTTACGGCAGATGAATTCTCTAGTATGACTGCTCAAGACATTTCTGGAACCGTTTATAAAACTGCCTTTCAACATTACATCTCCAAAATGGAACGCAATGCAGAGTTGGCATTTCCTGTCATTCAAAATGTGTATGAAACCCAACGTGATAAATTTAAACGTATTGTAGTCCCTTTCACCGATGGTGTAAAATCGTTGCAAGTGGTTACTGATCTAGAAAAAGCGTACCAAACAAACGGAAAACAGTTAGTAACTGATTTTGAAAAAAACATCTCTTTAGCTATTATTGACGATGCTTGGAAAACCCATTTACGAAAAATGGATGAACTGAAACAATCGGTACAATTGGCAGTACATGAACAAAAAGATCCTTTATTGATTTATAAATTTGAGTCGTTTGAACTTTTTAAATCCATGATCGATCAAGTGAATAAAGATGTTATTTCTTTCTTATTTAAAGGCGAGATTCCACAGGAAACAGCTAATGTGATTCAGGAAGCAAAAACACGTCGTAGCGAGAAAACACAAACATCTAAAGAAAATATCCGAAATTTGGATGAACGTCTTGCGGAGTCAAGAGCGGCTGGAAACACCCAACCCCAGCAACAAGTTGTTGAAACAATTACCAGAGACCAACCAAAAATTGGACGAAACGACCGCGTCGCTATTAAGCACGTAATGAGTGGCGAAAAAAAGACGGTTAAATTCAAACAAGCTGAACCCCTCATAGCCAAAGGTGAATGGGTGCTAGTTAACAAATAAGAACTTATAATCTGAAAAACTAGAATATAGAACCACGTATACTATTAGAAATACGTGGTTTTTTTAGGTTATTACTGTTTTTGACCACGAACCTAAGTTTTTAATAAACAATTTATTCAAAGCTTACGATTTTACTAAAGATTATTGAAAGACATTAGTACTAGTTATCTTGAAAAATAAATCGTAAAAAATAATTTGATGAATGAGCTTGCACTACGGAAATAGTGAGACGGTTTCACTAGTCTTAAGGATTGAATTGACAACTACTTATTGTTATTAAATCTTCTACCAAATCCGATTAAAATAAACTTAGTTCCTTCAATATCAGCAAATTTGAACCCCTAAACCGAAATTATACTATGCATGCATAACTTTTTTACATTTTACTATGCGTGCATAATAAATTTGATTATATTTGGGATTAGATATTTAATTGCGCATGAAAGAAAAGACGATAGATTACATATTGAGAACCACTTGGTTGGCGATTCAAAAGATGTATAATGAAGAAGCATCAAATTACGGAATCACAATGGCAACAGGATTTACACTACTAAGTGTTGATCCCCAAAAAGGAACGCCTTCAACATCATTAGGGCCAAAAATGGGAATGGAAGCTACAAGTTTATCAAGAATTTTGAAAACATTAGAAAACTTGAATTTAATAGAACGATTACCGAATCCTAATGATGGCCGTGGAGTACTTATTCATTTGACTGAACAAGGATTAAAAAATAGAGAAGAAGTAAAACAAAATGTTTTAAAATTTAATAGTGTTATCAAAAATGAAATTTCAGAAGAAAAACTAAATCATTTTTATGAAGTATCTGATTCTATTATGAACCTCATATCAAATAAAAAAATATTCTAAACACCCTATATATATTTAGATGAAAACAAGAAGAATTAAAAAAATCGCCATTATTGGATCTGGTATCATGGGAAGCGGAATTGCTTGTCATTTTGCCAATATTGGAGTCGATGTATTACTTTTAGATATTGTTCCCAGAGAACTCAACGAAAAAGAAAAAGCAAAAGGTTTAACTTTAAAAGACAAAATCGTCAGAAATAGACTGGTAAATGATGCACTCACTGCCTCATTAAAATCTAAACCCTCTCCTATTTACCATCAGAAATTTGCAAATCGAATTACAACAGGAAACTTAGAAGACGATATTTCAAAAGTAGCTGATGTCGATTGGATAATGGAAGTGGTGGTAGAGCGTTTAGATATCAAAAAAATGGTATTTGAAAACTTAGAAAAGTACCGAACTCCTGGAACTTTAATTACATCCAATACTTCTGGAATTCCTATAAAATTCATGAGTGAAGGTCGCAGCGAAGATTTTCAAAAACATTTTTGTGGAACCCATTTTTTTAACCCTGCGCGATATCTAAAATTGTTTGAAATTATTCCAGGACCACATACTCAACCTGAAGTTCTAAAATTCTTAAATGGATATGGGGAACAATTCCTTGGAAAAACATCTGTTATTGCAAAAGACACGCCGGCATTTATTGGAAATAGAGTAGGTATTTTTAGTATACAAAGTTTATTTCATGCTGTTAAGGAATTAGATCTCACTATTGAAGAAGTCGATAAATTATCAGGACCAGTCATTGGT
>Ga0102886_1000770_pt1 | contig 13634 bp, 9 predicted proteins | sample Colrivmet1550A02_FD_84499 | JGI IMG/M metagenome (GOLD analysis project Ga0102886, IMG submission 84499) | Estuarine microbial communities from the Columbia River estuary - metaG 1550A-02 | ecosystem: Environmental > Aquatic > Marine > Intertidal zone > Estuary | place: USA: Columbia River... | reverse complement strand
ATAGTGTTTCACGGTTTTACGTGTTTTTAGAATGCGTTCCATTAACATTTTTGTGTTTTCTGTTGCCGAAATATTTTTGTAGTTTTTATAAAAAATATAGAAAAAATAAATTAAGACAGCATACCCTAAAATCATAAGAGGGTATAGGATGTAATCTACATCATAACTCTCCATTTTTTCTAAGTCTTTACTATCCTTAAAAGAGAAGGATATGAGGGTCCAAAATGCAAATTCCAGAAGACTGATTATAAAAATCCATTTCACAATCGATGAAGATCGCTTATAAATTAATTTATAAATATCCCCTTTATTTAATTCTGGATAGTTTTTAGAAGACGTCTCCCAATCTTTTTTTAATAATTCTAATTCATCCATATTTAAGAATTTAACTGGGTTTTTAGTTTTGTTTTAATACGGTTCATTCGAACTCGTGCATTGACTTCGCTAATCCCAAGTGTTTCACTAATTTCTCTATAATTTTTGTTTTCCAAATACAAGAAAATAATTCCTTTTTCAATATCGTTTAACTTGTGTACAGCTTTATAAATCATTTTCAGTTGCTCATCCTTAGTATCGTCATATTCTTCATACGAAAGTTTATAAGCTACTGGTTCAATACTCTGACTTTCCACACTACGTAAGGATTTTCTATATAGGGTAATAGAAGTATTTAACCCCACTCGATACATCCAAGTACTAAATTTAGAATCCCCTCTAAATTTTGGATAAGCCTTCCACAACTGAATGGTAATCTCTTGAAACAAATCTTTATGTGCATCAGAGTCGTTTGTGTAAAGTCTACAAATTTTATGCACAATATTTTGGTGCTTTTGCAAAAGTTCTACAAAGTTATGTTCTGATGATTTCAAATTGGTTAGTTTCTAGGTTAGTCTGACAATTTCATGATTTGTTACTAAATTTTTCAATTATTAAAATGCTTTTTCAAGAAGTTCCCCTGCTTTCACGCTAAAAGTGAGTTGATTTTGTTGGGGTGGGAACAAACAAGTTGTAAATTCTGAGAAGGAGCAGGGTGGATTAAATAAGTAATTAAAATCCAAAGTAACAGCTCCGTTTGTTTTTGGAAGGTCAATATAAACATACCGCCCACCTCCATAGGTAGTCTCTCCAGAAGTTAAATCTCTAACCATTACAAATCCTTCACTTCCAACATCTAAACTGTAAGAGTCTCCTTTATAAGTAAAACTTACTTGCCCTATAAAATCGGTAACATCTGGAATTCCTAGTTTTGATTCTACAGACTCTAAATGTGTTGTTTCAAAATAATTGAAATCAGCTTCAAAAATATATGCATTACTGATGTCGTAATTCTTAAATCTTTTGAAGTTTTGAATGGCGGGGTTTTTCATATCCCAAACCCTTAGATATAATTCTCCAGAGCGGGTAATTACTTGGAATTTTAGATGCTTGTGAAATAGTTGTACAGAGTTTCCATTGATGTCAATTTCAAGGGCTAAACGATCTATTTGTTCTCCATCGCTATTTGTGACTTTGATGTTTTTTGCAGCATAAAACGTTAGTTCGTTTTTTGATAAATTTAGGCTTCCAATCGATGCTGCTAAATTTTCAATAGTTAAAACAAATTTATTTGAGGCTGCTTTTCCAAAGGTATTGCTCGTGGAATCTAATTTAAACAGCCCAATCAGCTCTAAATACTTCACTCGATTTTTAGCCCTAGTATCGCGATTTTGTTTTAATGCTTCTTTATAAGACGCATCTATTGGTATGGTGTTTTTGGATTCTTTGCAATTGATAAATAGAGTTAAAACACATCCGATTAAAAAATATTCTTTCATCTAAATTACTTTTTAGGAGAATGAGTGGGTTTTGCTCCTTTTGGAGGCATAGGACCTCTTAAATGAATGATGAGTCCGTCCAAGAAATTTCTTAAAAACTGATCGCCACATTCCATATATTTTGGGTGGGTTTCATTTCTAAAAATTGCATTTAGTTCACTTTTGGTAATTTTAAAATCTTTTAGGCTACAGATTTTTACAATATCGTCATCTCTTAATTTATGAGCGACTCTAAGCTTTTTGAATATATCATTGTTGTTTAATCCCATGTCACAAAGGTAGTATTTTTATGACTTAATCTTTTATTCTATTGTCATCAAAAGCAGAGGGTAGTAATTTAGGGATAAATTTCACAAATAAAGGCAGTAAAATAGCACCTCCAGGTAGTAAGAAAATAGCTAAACTTGGAATGGATTTTAAGACATCTAATAATTGTTCTTGCATTTGTTTTTGTTCGATATTGTTAAGCTCTCTATGAGTGGATTGAGATAATAGTTTAACTAATTCTTTACTTTCTTTTAATTCCTTAAACAAGCGCTTACTATTTCTTGAGATCAGTTTACGAACCATCAAGCTGGTATTGTCGTAAAAATTTTGGACACTATTTTTTGAGTTCAAAAGCGCCATTTTACTTTTATGCGTTGTATAAAATGTTTGTACTGAAGTTATAGATTCTAAAATTGTAGTTTTTGAAATTTTAAGATCAGATCCCAATTTATTTAAAAACTCTTGTTCAGTTCCCTCAAGTCTCAAATCACTCCAAGTTGACATGCACGCTAAATCTAAATAATAAAAGGATTCTAATTTTGATGGTGCAGCGTTTGTAAAGGCTTTATAATTTTGAGTGGTGTCATCAGTAAATCGAAATGAAGACTCCAAGAGATTGATTAGGCTGTTGTCATAAGATGTTTTGAGAGATTTAGAATTTAAAGCACTTAACACTAGCGCTCTGATGAAGTTTTCAAACTGTTTTAAATAGCGAATTGTGTTTTTCTCTCCTTTCAAATATTCCTTGTAGGCCATTACATCCATAAATAGTAGGGCATTGGTCACAAAAAAACTAAAGTTTTTGGTTAAAATATTATTATCAATATGAATGCGTTTGTGAAGAATGGTCTCTAAATTAGTCCCAAGAATTGTACTTATGAAAGTTGATTTATATCCTGTAATTTCTTTGTAAAAGTTTAATAAATTTTTTTCAAATGGTTTTGTAGATTTTGTTTGCGTATGGACAGCGTACAAAGCGATTAATAAATTGATTTTACAACGTTCTTCGTTAGTATAATCAGAGTTGTCATTTACATGATCGAGCGTAGCCATATTACTTCCATATATAAAGCCCACACTTCTAAGTTTTGGATACAACTGTTCTAAGGTCTCAAATTCACGTTGTGAATTGACATTGAGTAGTTTTAATAGTTTGGTAATCCAACCGCTCCTTGATGGGTTCATTCTTGAAGGTAATTTATGTCTGTTTTCTTAACGTTAAATCATTCGATTATTCCTCCACAACTCACACGACTGCCAGCAGCACCAGAGGGTTGAGATGTAAAATCGTCAACACCTTGATGTACAATTACGCCTTTACCTAGAATATCTTTTGTTTTATCACCACAACCAATACACCATTCGTCTGTACTAAACTCAACGATCGTTTCTTTACCAGTATTTTCAACAATAAAATTGCCTATATCTCCTTTGTGATACCCTGTTTCAGCACCCCATTTTCCGTGGGGTTGTGCTGTGGGGTTCCAATGTCCACCTGATGATTTCCCATCTGTTGATGAACAATCACCCTTATCATGAATATGAATCGCATGAAACCCTTCTGATAGTCCTTTGATCTTCGCAGTCATTTGAACGACGCCGTCATTTTCTGTAAATTCAGTAGTTCCACTTACAGTACTACCGCTTTTGGGACTGAGTTGGATCGTTATAGAGTTGAAATTTTTAATGGGTTCTTGAATTTTTTCGGAGATAGAAATTTCGGTTAAGTTTACCTCTGTTTTTTTGACTTCATTTTTACACGCTAAGACGCTAGAAATAAGAATTAAAGTTAGAATAGATTTTTTCATTTTTGTTAAATTTTGTTAATCGAAAGTTAGTTAAAAAATTGCAATTCCATAGGGTGCTTCTAATTTTTTAGATCAAATTTATCTATAGTTTTAAAAGGTGACAGGTCTTTAGCTTCCATTTCAGTTTGAAAGTTGACCCATTGTTTTTCAAAAAAATTATTCGTGGTTTTTAAAGCACTATCAATAGCAGTCTTAGCTTGTTCTATAAGGCCGCGTTCTGTATCTGTAATTCCATGTTGACGTGTACTAACGTAATATAAAGCTGTTCCGATACGCTCTGTTACAGAAACCACAGGGTCACTTGTAATTCCTTGGCGTGTATCGTCTCTCCCAAAATACAGAGCTAAAATAGTGTCTATTTTTTTTGTGATTTCTTTGCAGCTTTTCAAAGCATCTTTATTTGATTTCTTATTTTTTTCACTTAACCTGTTAGAAAATTCAGAAACGATGTTCTTACTTTCAACAAGTTGTTTGACAGCATCTGCTGTAGTCTCTTGAAGCTGTTCAAACGATTTTGATGTTTCATATACTTCTTGACTGGCTGCTTCATCATAGTGAAGTCGAGGGTCATTTTCAACTTTTATGATGGTTTCCGAATTTTGATCGCCATAGCTTAGTATTGCACGATAAGTTCCTGGAAGCACTTGAACACCAGAAGACTCCCGTTTTGATTTAGATATTTTTTTTGAAGGTCTTTTAACCCCTTTTTCGTCCATATTCCATCTCCAAGTGTGAAAACCATCATCTTTAGGTGCCTTTTGTTTTAGTGTTCGAATCACGCGATCTCCGTCAAATAATTGAAGCTGTAAAGAGTCCCATTTTACAGTTGTTGAATCTTCAGTTTCATCTTCTTCAGTTTCACCTTCATTTTTTGTAATAGTCTCTTTTTCTTTTACGTTTATATAATATGAAAACTGTGCACCACTATCTCTGTTTTTTCCATTAAACATGGCATCTCCTCCAAATCGACTTCCAGTGGGCTGTTGATAGGCTGCTTGATAGGCTGTTGGTGGGTCAAATAAATGTACTGATTTTTGAAGTAAATTTTGATTTTTTGCAATTGCTCTCAAAGGGCGAATGTCGTCTAATACCCAAGCGGCACGTCCAAACGTACCAATTACTAAGTCCTGCTCACGTGGATGAATGACTAAATCTTTTACAGAAACGGTTGGGAATCCCTCCGTCCATTTGGTCCATTTATCTCCTTTATCGATGGACGTATAAAGACCATCATCGGTGCCCAAAAACAATAAATTAGGTTCTTCTATGTCTTCTACAATAGATAAGGCATAACTGGTCACATCTTTGCCATCCACAATACGTTCCCATGTTTTACCGTAATTTTTAGTACGATAAACATAAGGCGTGTAATTAAATCGTCTGTAATCGTTAGCCACTAAAAGAGCTTCACCTTTAATGGTTTTAGAAGCTTTGATTTGTGGAATCCAACTTCCTTTTGGTAGATCTTTTATGTTTTTAGTAACTTCCGTCCATAGATTACCTCCGTTTTGTGTATAGTGTACACGTCCATCATCGGTACCTACCCAAAGCATATCAGCTTCAACTTCTGAGGGTTCAATTACCAAAATGGTACAATGATTTTCAGCACCAGTAGCATCCATCGTCAATCCACCACTATCATGCTGCTTTAGTTTTTCTGGGTCATTTGTAGTCAAGTCTGGAGAAATAATATTCCATGTCTCTCCTTTATCCGTAGATTTATGTACAAATTGACTTCCAAAGTATAGTGTGCTATTTGAGTTTGGGTCTATATTTATAGCCGCATTCCAATTAAATCGTAGTCTAATATCAGCATCTGGGTGTGTAGGACGTACAATATAATTATTACCCGTTTTCCAATCGTATCGACTGACATAGCCTTCTTGACTCATGGTCCATCCATATTGAGTATCGTCTTTATCAGGGATGACATCAAATCCATCTCCAAAACTTATTTCTTGCCAATATGAATTTCTAATTCCCTGTGAACGCCATACATAGGCGGGCCCTCTCCAAGAGCCATTGTCTTGCATACCTCCGTAAACATTGTAAGGAAATTCATTATCTATGTTTATATGATAAAATTGTGCCACAGGCAAATTTCCTATAAATCGCCATGAGTCTCCACCATCTTTTGTGATGTTCATACCGCCGTCATTGCCATCAATCATAAAATTACCATTTGTTGGGTGTATCCACCAAGCGTGATGATCGGGGTGAATTCCGTTGTCTACTCCGTAAGCAGGCATGAGTTGCATGAAACTTTTTCCACCATCTTCACTTACATTGACATAGGTGAAGATTGAAAACAGTCGATTTTCATTTTGAGAATCGACATAAATGTCGGCATAATAAAATGGACGATTCCCGATTTCATCAATGTTATCGCTGACCATTTTCCATGAATCTCCACCGTCTATACTTTTGTACAAAGCATTCTTTTTTGCTTCGACAAGCGCATAAACGATATTAGGTTTACTAGGGGCAATTGCTACACCAATTCTTCCTAGATTTCCTTCTGGAAGTCCATTTTCCGAACTAATTTTTTTCCAAGTTTCCCCACCATCATAGGTACTGTATAGTCCAGAGCCTTCACCACCCGAATTAAAAAACCAAGGGTCGCGTTTGTGTTCCCACATAGCAGCTATTAATTTATTTGGATTTTTTGGATCCATCACCAAATCTGCGGCGCCACTTTTTTGATTTGTATATAATATTTTAGACCATGTTTTTCCACCATCGGTAGTTTTATAAACACCACGTTCTGGATGTATACCCCATGGAGATCCAATGGCAGCAGCATAAACTGTATTCGGATTTGTAGGGTCAATAATAACTCGGTGAATGTGCCGCGTTTTTTCTAACCCCATCAGTATCCAATTTTTCCCACCATCTAATGATTTATAGATGCCATAACCACCATTAAGGCTGTTACGAGGATTGCCTTCTCCAGTTCCTACCCAAATAACACTGGGATTGGATTGTTGAATGGCAACGGCACCAATGGATGCGGTTGCTTCATTTTCGAAAATAGGATTCCATTTGATCCCTCCAGAATTTGATTTCCACAAGCCACCAGATGCTGTGCCTGCATACATAATATCAGGATTTGAATGTACTACATCTATAGAAGTAACCCGACCCGACATGCCACCCGGACCTATGTTTCGAGGTTTTTTATTTTTTAATAATTCCATAGAAAATTCTTGTGAGGAACTCATAAAACTTAATAGTAAAAACAGAACGGATAGTGTCGTTTTCATATGGGTTTAATTTTTAATTTAGTTGTTTGTGATTTATATAATAGTCTCTATCAATATTAATTTTTGAGACGTTGATTTTCATTTTTCTCCAATTACCAGTAGGGTAAAGCCATTCTGTATTGCCGTTGATTTCTATTTCAATGGGCATTACAAAATTTTCAACCACATTTGTCCAACGATAGATCAATTCGTTATTTTTTATAGAATACTCTAAGTTTGGAATTTTAATTTCTCTCAAGTATTGATTAAAAAAAGATGATAGTTCTAGTCCAGACTTCTCACTTAAATAGTTTTCAATTTCATGAGTTGTAACGGTTTGATGGAAAAATGTCTTGTTCAAGCCTCTTAAAATTTGTCGCCATTTCTCGTCGTCATTAACGAGTTGACGAAGTGTGTGTAGCATATTTGCACCTTTATAATACATATCAGATGAACCCTGCGAGTTTACATTATAAGTACCAATAATAGGTTTGTCATTTTGAATATTTGCTCTTGTTCCAATCACATAGTCTGCCGAAGCATCTGTTCCATAATGATAATCTAAAAATATATTTTCAGAATAGGCCGTAAAACCTTCATGAATCCACATATCGGCAGCATCTTTGTGTGTAATGTTATTAGCAAACCACTCATGACCAGATTCGTGTATAATAATAAAATCAAATTTCAATCCCCATCCTGTTTTAGATAAATCTCTCCCGAGATAGCCTTGTTTAAATTGATTGCCATAGGTAACAGAACTTTGGTGTTCCATCCCCAAATAAGGTACTTCCACCAATTTGAAACTATCTTCATAAAAAGGGTAGGGGCCAAACCAATGCTCAAAGGCTTTCATCATTTTTGGAGCATCTTTGAATTGTTTTTTAGCTTTTTCAAGGTGGTCTTTCAACACATAGTAGTCCATGTCCAAAGGACCATTTTCACCGTCATATACTTCTGAGAAATTCACATAATCCCCAATATTAATATTTACACCATAATTGTTAATAGGATTTGTAACTACCCAGTGAAAAGTCGTAGTTTCATCATCTTGTTCTTCAACGGATTGAAGTCTTCCATTGGAAATGTTCGTTAAATGTTTTGGTACATTTACACTAATTTTCATACTGTCAACTTCATCATACATATGGTCTTTGTTAGGCCACCACACACTGGCTCCTAATCCTTGGCATGAGGAGGCAATAAAATCATTACCGTTTTTATCTTTTTTCCATGAGATACCACCGTCCCAAGGTGCTCTTACTGCTTCCCTTGGTTGACCTTCGTAAAAGATGACTATTTCCTCAGATTTTCCAATGTTAGTTTGTGGTTTTTTTAAGGAAATAAAGTGCGCATTTCCATCTTTTGTAATTGTTAATTCTTCACCATCTTGAATTGCTTTAGTGAGTTTCATAGGGGATTGTAAATCAATTTGAAGTATTTGGTGAGAATCAAGAATCGTGTAACGGATGGTGTTATTTCCTTTAATAGACTTTGTTTTTGGATTGACAGAAATGTCCAAATGATAATAGTTCAAATCCCACCAAGCACGCTCAGGGGTGATACTTCCTCTAAGTGTATCTTGGTGTGTAAATTGTTGTAAACCAGGATTTAAAGTTTGACCCTGTATTGAAATGTTTATTAATAAAATAGGGATAAGAAATAAAGACTTGGAGTTCATAATAAAATTTTCATTAAAGTTACACAATTTTTAAATGTATTGTTAAAAGTCTCTAATTTTTGAAAAAAAAACGCCACAAATCACTTTGAGACGTTTTTTTTACAGCTAAATATATAATTATGAACTTAAAAGCAATAGCTGTTTTCTTCTTTTACTTTTTCGGAAATTTCTATACGTAAATCTACAATATCGGGGTAGTTAGTATATTTTGTAAAGCGTTTAAGCCCCATTAACATCATGCGTTGTTCATCGCCCTCAGCAAAAGAAATAATACTTTCTTTTCCTTTTTCTTCTACAATATCTACGGCATGATATAAATATAATTTAGCCATTGCGATTTGTGCAGATTGTTCTTTTTGACTTGTGCGCTTAACATTTTTTTCAGTTCTTAGAATTGCAGATTCTGCCATATAAATTTCAATTAAAATATCTGCAGCCGCAATTAACAATTGTTGATGCTCTTCAAGTTGAGGTCCATATTTTTGAACAGCACCACCAGCTACCATTAAAAACGTCTTTTTCAATTTCTTAATCATCTCTTTTTCTTCTGAAAATAATTCAGAGTAATCAGGTGTGTCAAAAGAAGGTATCCCCATGAGCTCTTCTTGTACTTTTTTAGCAGGCCCTAATAAATCAACATGCCCTTTCATTGCTTTTTTAACTAACATTCCAACAGAAAGCATTCTGTTAATTTCGTTGGTTCCTTCGTAAATTCGTGCAATACGAGCATCTCTCCATGCAGACTCCATTGGAGTTTCTTCAGAGAATCCCATACCACCAAAGATTTGAATCCCTTCATCTGCACAATTTTGTACATCTTCTGAAACCGCTACTTTTAATATAGAACATTCAATAGCATATTCTTCAACTCCTTTGAGCTCTGCCTCCTGGTGTGTGTTTCCCGCAGCTTCACGTATTGCAATGCGGTCTTCAATGTCTTTAGCTGCTCTATAGGTAGCAGATTCTCCTGCATAAGTACTTGCAGCCATCTCCGCTAACTTTACTTTAATGGCTCCAAAGTCCGCAATAGGAGTTTTAAATTGTTTGCGTTCCTTAGCATAATTCACCGCGATATTTAAAATACGTCTTTGAGAATCTAAACAAGCCGCTGCTAATTTGATACGTCCTACATTTAGTGAGTTCATAGCGATTTTAAATCCTTCACCACGACCAGCCAACATGTTTTCAGCAGGCACAACAGTATCATTAAAAAATACCTGACGGGTAGAAGAAGCTCGAATCCCTAGTTTGTGTTCTTCTTCTCCTAAAGTGATGCCATTAGGAGTCTCGCCATTGTATTCTACAATAAATCCAGTGATATTTTTATCATTTTCAATCCGTGCAAAAACAATCATTACGCTACAAAACCCTGCATTTGAGATCCACATTTTTTGACCATTGATTTTGTAAGATTTTCCATCTGCAGATAATTCAGCCGTTGTTTTTCCAGAATTGGCATCCGATCCAGCACCAGGTTCTGTAAGACAATAGGCTCCAAACCATTCACCAGAAGCTAATTTTGGTACATACTTTAGTTTTTGCTCTTCAGTTCCGTACAGTGTAATGGGCATCGTTCCAATTCCTGTATGTGCACCAAAAGCAGTACTGAAAGATCCGGTTCCACTTGAAATATAATCACATGTCAGTACAGTTGAAACAAATCCCATTCCCATTCCGCCATAGGCATCAGGCACAGCGACACTTAAAAACCCAAGATCGCCCGCTTTACGCATACATTCTTCTGTTAAAGCGAAATCTTTTGCTTCAAAACGTGCTTTATGCGGAATGATTTCACGGTCGTTAAACTCCATAACCGCATCTTTCATCATCGTTTGCTCTTCTGTAAAATCTTCGGGAGTAAATACGTTTTCACATTTTGTTTCTTTTACTAAGAATTGCCCTCCTCTTAAAATGTCATTTTCTTCTGTTGCCATATTTCATATTAGATTAAAGAAGATAGAAAAGAGAGTAGACACTAAGTGAGACTATTTTGAAATCCCATTGTCATTCTTTGCAATTTCTCTAACTTATCTTCAATTATTTTTAATGTTTCGTTCTTTTCTATTTTTTTTTAACTAAGGAATTCAAAAATCCCACAGGCACCTTGCCCTGTACCTACACACATCGTTACCGCTCCATATTTTCCTTGCATTTGTTGCTTACGCATTTCATCAAATAATTGAACTGATAGTTTTGCTCCTGTACATCCAAGGGGGTGTCCTAGCGATATTGCTCCACCATTTGGATTGATAATTTCCGGGTTGAGGTTTAATTCACGGATTACTGCCAATGATTGAGATGCAAATGCTTCATTGAGTTCAATTAAAGATAAGTCGTCTTGCTTCAGTCCGGCTTGTTTCAAGGCTTTAGGAATGGCTTTTACAGGACCGATTCCCATAATTCTAGGTTCAACACCAGCAGCAGCATAATTTACTAATCGTGCAATTGGTTCTAGGTTTAGTTCTTTAACCATAGCTTCGCTCATTACCATAACAAAAGCGGCACCGTCACTCATTTGCGAGGAGTTGCCTGCTGTTACACTTCCGCCAGCAGCAAAGACAGCTCTTAATTTGGCTAAGGCTTCTTTACTGGTTCCTGCTCTTGGACCTTCATCTTTAGTTACCGTATAGGATCGAGTTGCTTTTTTTCCATTTGAGTCAATGTATTTTTCTTCAACTTTAATAGGAACAATTTGATCCTGAAAACGATTTTCTGCTTGTGCTTTTAGCGCTTTCATATGAGAGTTGTAAGCAAATTCGTCTTGATCTTCACGAGAAATTTTAAACTGGTTTGCTACTGCTTCAGCAGTGTTTCCCATCCCCCAGTAATAATCTTCATGTCCTGCTTTTACGATGTCATAATTAAGCTCGGGTTTGTAACCTGTCATTGGAACACTACTCATACTTTCGGCACCACCTGCAATAATACAATCGGCCATTCCAGCTTGTATTTTTGCTGTTGCCATCCCAATTGTTTCTATTCCGGATGAGCAAAATCGGTTGACGGTCACTCCAGGGACATCGATTATATTCAATCCCATTAATGAGATTAATCGTGCCATATTTAGTCCTTGCGATCCTTCAGGCATGGCATTACCAACAATGACATCGTCTATGCGTTTTGGATCTAAACCTGGCAGTTCTTTCATCATGTGTTTGATGGTTTCTGCGGCTAATTCATCGGTTCTTTTAAAACGGAACACACCTTTTGGTGCTTTGCCAACTGCGGTTCTGTAAGCTTTTACAATGTATGCTTGTTTCATTTTCTTTAATTTTTTACAATCAAGAGTCAATAATCAGGATTGTTATCTTAAATCTTTTAGTCTTTCTACTTGGTTCTAATTTCTCAGCGGTTTCCCAGTTTTTAACATATGCTGTATGCGTTCTAAAGTTTTACGTTCGGTACATAAACTTAAAAAAGCCTCTCGTTCTATGTCCAGTAAATACTGTTCGGATACTAAGGTGGGCTCAGATAAATCACCTCCAGCCATCACATAGGCTAATTTATTAGCAATTTTCATGTCGTGCGCGGAGATGTAGTTGCTCTCTTGCATGGAATCTGTACCGACCAAAAACATCCCTAAAGCTTGTTTCCCAAGTACTTTTATATCTGTTCTTTTTATCGGTTGTGTATAACCAGAATCGGCCATTAATTTAGCATGTTGTTTTGCAACCGCTATTTGACGGTCTTTATTAACCACAACAACATCTTTTCCTTTTTGTAATAGGTTTAAGTCAAAAGCCTCATAAGCAGATGTTGATACTTTGGCCATACCAATCGTTAAGAAATGCTCTTGCAATACATTTAATTGTACATCCCCTTTTTGAAAAACATCTTGTGCTCTTAAAGCCATTTCTTTTGAGCCACCTCCACCTGGGATTACTCCTACACCAAATTCTACAAGTCCCATATAGGTTTCTGCAGCGGCGACTACTTTATCAGCATGCAGAGACAATTCACAACCACCGCCTAACGCCATTCCATGAGGGGCAGAAATTGTCGGAATTGAAGAATAACGCATGCGCATCATTGAATCTTGAAAGTACTTGATCGCCATATTAAGCTCGTCATATTCTTGCTCTGCAGCCATCATAAAGATCATACCTATGTTGGCGCCAACTGAAAAGTTAGCCGCTTGGTTACCCACGACTAAACCTGAAAAATCTTTTTCAGCTAAATCAATAGCTTTATTTAATCCAGCCAAAACTTCACCACCAATAGTATTCATTTTCGATTGGAATTCTAAATTAAGTATACCATCACCAATATCTTCAATAACCACTCCAGAGTTTTTAAACACTTCGTTTGTTTTTCTAATGTTATCTAAGATGATAAAACTATCTTGACCAGGAACCTTAACTTGTTTATTATTAGGAATATCATATGCATAAGTTGCCCCTTGTTTAACTGTATAAAATGAAGAGTTTCCTGATGATAGCATCTCATTTACCCAATCAGCAGGTTCTAGTCCTTCGGATTTCATTAATTCGATTCCTTTTTCAACTCCAATAGCATCCCATATTTGAAAAGGTCCATGTTCCCATCCAAAGCCTGCTTTCATAGCATCATCTATCTTATATAGATCATCCGTAATTTCAGGTATTCGATTTGATACATAAGCAAAAAGAGCCGTAAAGCTTTTACGGTAAAACTCACCTGCTTTATCTTTTCCGTTTATTAAGATTTTAAAGCGGTCTATTACTTTGTCAATTGTTTTTGTGAGTTCTAAAGTTGCAAATTTTGCTCGTTTTGAAGAGCGGTATTCTAAGGTATTTAAGTCGAGACTTAAAATTTCTTTTTTACCTTCAAGAGAGACTGACTT
>Ga0102886_1000767_pt1 | contig 13656 bp, 11 predicted proteins | sample Colrivmet1550A02_FD_84499 | JGI IMG/M metagenome (GOLD analysis project Ga0102886, IMG submission 84499) | Estuarine microbial communities from the Columbia River estuary - metaG 1550A-02 | ecosystem: Environmental > Aquatic > Marine > Intertidal zone > Estuary | place: USA: Columbia River... | reverse complement strand
TGAATTTGAAACGTCTTAATTTAATCAGGTTAACTTTGTTTTTATCAAAATACACATAAAGAAAGTTTTTTCTAAACAAGCTTGTTTTGTTCCTAATACGATACATCCATAAATCAGTGTGAATGTCATTATAGACCAAACCTAATTGGTCGCTAACTTCCTTTTTTGTGCAGCCGTAAAGTTTATCAAAATTTTCATCACCTAGAGAAAAAACTTTAAAATGATCTAGGTTTCTGTCTTCAATACAAGGATCAAGTAAAATGGTTTCTTCAGTTTCTTTCATAATTTGAAACATTTTTTTCCCTAAGGATGTTTGTTTGTCAAGGGATTGATTTTTCATAATTTCTCGGCATAGGTTTAGGTAATTTGTAGAGCCTTCGCTGTTTACTTTATAATTAAAGACGTTAACTCCAAAACTAGGAGCTTCACTTAAGCTAGTGTTTCTTTTGATAACTGTTTTAAATATTAATTCTTCGAAATGTTTTTTTAATTCTAATGCAATGTGATTGTTATGACTAAGTCGTTCATCATACATAGTGATTAAAATTCCTTCGATACTTAAATTGTTATTAAAAGATTTCTTAATACTTTTAAAAGTAGATAATAATTTTCTTAGACCGTCTAATGCAAAAAACTCACATTGAATAGGTATTACAATAGAATCAGACGCGACAAATGAATTTAATGTAAGATAGCCTAAGGAAGGTGAGCAATCAATAATGACAAAGTCAAAATTATTTTTTATCCTTTCTAACGCTATTTTGAGTCGATTTAAATTGGGGTTTTTAATATCTATTTCAATTTCTGCAAGCTTTATAGATCCGGGGATTATTTTTAAATTTGGGCTGTGTGTATCTAAAATACATTGATCTATATTCAAATTACCTTGAAATAGGTTTATAACAGAATTATTATTATTTTTTGTAATGATACCTAATCCAGAAGTTGCATTTGCTTGTGGGTCTACATCTATAAGCAATACGGTCTGCTTTAAAATGCCAAGTGCACTAGATAAGTTGATGGCGGTGGTAGTCTTTCCAACACCTCCTTTTTGGTTTGCGATTGCTATTACTTTTGTTTGTGGCATATGAGACTTGGGCTTTCATTTGCTACTTACTTAATAGGTTGATTTGGTTAAAATCGGTTAAATATAGTTAATTAATTAATATATCCAATACTGAAATGGCAGTTTCACTAATTTTTGTACCAGGTCCAAACACTGCCACAGTACCAGCATCAAATAAATATTGATAATCTTGTTTTGGAATGACGCCACCCACAATTACCATAATGTCTTCTCGACCGTATGTTTTTAGAGCTTCAATAACTTTAGGAACCAGTGTTTTGTGCCCTCCTGCCAAAGACGAAACTCCCAAAATATGTACGTCATTTTCTACGGCTTGTTTAGCAGCTTCTTCAGCTGTTTGGAAAAGAGGTCCAATGTCAACGTCAAAGCCTAAATCGGCATAGCCAGTTGCAACTACTTTTGCACCACGGTCGTGACCATCTTGTCCCATTTTTACAATCATAATTCTTGGTCGCCGTCCTTCTTCATTTGCAAATTTATTGGCCAATTGTTTAGCTTTTTCAAAAGAATTATCGTTTTTAATTTCTTTACTATACACGCCTGAAAATGTTTTAATTTCTGCTTTGTATCTTCCAAATTCTTGTTCTATTGCTTTGCTAATTTCTCCAAGCGTAGCACGATTTCTGGCAGCTTCCACGGATAAAGCTAATAAATTTTCATTTCCATTTGCCACAGCTTTTGTTAATTTTTCTAAAACCAACTTAACTTTTTCAGAATTGCGTTCTGCTTTGGTATGATTTAATCGTTCTAATTGTTGAGCTCGAACCTGTTCGTTATCTACCTCTAAAATATGTAATGCATCTTCATTATCGAGCTTGTATTTGTTGACTCCTACAATGGTGTCTTGACCAGAATCAATACGGGCTTGTTTACGAGCTGCAGCTTCTTCAATTCGTAGTTTTGGTATTCCAGATTTAATTGCTTTGGTCATACCACCTAATGCTTCCACTTCTTCAATATGGTTCCAAGCTTTTTCTGCAATTTCATGAGTCAGTGTTTCAACATAATAACTCCCTGCCCAAGGGTCCACTGTTTTAGTGATTTTAGTTTCTTTTTGAAGGTACAGCTGAGTATTTCTAGCAATTCTAGCTGAAAAATCAGTGGGTAATGCGATGGCTTCATCCAAGGCATTGGTGTGTAAGCTTTGTGTACCCCCAAAAATAGCGGCTGTGGCTTCAATACATGTACGAGCAACATTATTAAAAGGGTCTTGTTCTGTTAAGCTCCATCCACTCGTTTGACAATGGGTTCTTAAGGCTAAAGATTTTGGATTTTTTGGGTTGAATTTTTGAACAATTTTTGCCCATAACATGCGAGCTGCCCGTAGTTTAGCAATCTCCATAAAGTGATTCATTCCAATACCCCAGAAAAACGACAGTCTTGGTGCAAAGCTGTCAATTTCTAGACCTGAATCTAATCCTTTCCGAATGTATTCAAGGCCATTAGCTAAGGTGTACGCAAGCTCTATATCAGCCGTAGCACCCGCTTCTTGCATATGATATCCAGAAATACTTATGCTATTGAATTTTGGCATGTTTTTACTAGTGTATTCAAAGATATCAGATATAATTTTCATGGAAGCTTGAGGAGGGTATATGTAGGTATTTCGTACCATAAATTCTTTCAAAATATCATTTTGAATCGTTCCACTTAATTGATGTAATTTGACGCCTTGTTCTTGTGCAGCAACAATATAAAACGCCATAATTGGCAATACCGCTCCGTTCATTGTCATAGACACACTCATTTGATCTAAAGGAATAGCATCAAATAATAATTTCATGTCTTCAACAGAATCGATGGCAACTCCTGCTTTTCCGACATCTCCAATAACTCGCTCATGGTCGCTATCATAACCACGATGTGTTGGTAAGTCAAAAGCAACTGATAGTCCTTTTTGTCCTGCTTTTAAATTTCTTTTATAGAAGGCATTACTATCTTCGGCTGTTGAAAATCCTGCATATTGTCTAATGGTCCACGGACGTTGAACATACATTGTGCTGTAGGGACCTCTTAAAAAAGGGGCTGTTCCCGCAACAAAGTTTAGATGTCCTAAAGAATTTGTGTCTTGCTCAGAATATCGTGATTTTACGGAGATGTTTTCGGCAGCCTCAAAAGTTTTCTTTGTATTTACTTGTGAATCAATTCCTTCTAAGACTATATGTTGAACTTTTTTTCTACTCATTTTTCAATCGTTTTTGTTCAATTTCTTCAGAAATTCTGCGAGTGATAATGGGTTCTATTAATGTTTTTCTAGTTTGTTGTTTTATAAACGGATATATTTCTAAATTCGACTTCATTTTGTCAACAGGATTTTGCTGAAAATGAGTCCCCAAAAGGCCTTCAGTTCCGTCGTCGTATAAATCTTTTTCTTTACTTGCCTGCTCTTTTAGTTTGCGTTGAATAACACCTTTTTTTAGGAGTTTCAAAAAGCCCCCTTGATCTTCAATTTCTTTAAATAAATCTAATGATTTTTGTGCCAATTGTTGTGTCAGTGTTTCAATATAATAAGAGCCTTCTGTAGGGTTGGAAACATTATCAAAATAACTTTCTTTTTTAAGTATAAGCAATTGGTTTCTAGACAATCGATTTCCAAACTTATTGTCCTTATGGAATAATTGATCATATGGCATGTTAATAATAGTATTGCTACTACCCAAAATAGCGCTCATACATTCGGTTGTTGTACGAAGCATATTTATGTTGTAGTCATAAATTGTTTTATTTCGTCGACTGGGTTGGCTAAGAATATGACAATCAATAGACAGCCCATAGTCTTTTGTAAGACTTTGCCATAAGACTCGCAATGCTTGAAGTTTAGCAATTTCAAAAAAATAATTACTTCCTATCGAAACCTTAAAAACTACAGACTTTATCCTTTCAGCATCAAATAAGTTAAGATATTCATTGACATGGGCGAGGGTATAAGCCAGTTGTTGAATCATACTACCACCAGCATTTTGGTAAAGTCCTAAATCAACAGAAATAACACTTTTTAAATTGCTTCCTAAACTAATAGTTTGTTTTAAAGTATGAAAATCTATTTTTAGATTTTCATGCCAATTTCCATGTTTGGATAAGTAACCAATTGGATCTTGAAGGATATAAAAGGAAGATTTACTTTTTAGAGAAAAAGCTTGAAGTCCTTTGATTAATTTTTCTGAAAGAAATAAAGGTTCAAAATAGATTGGTATGCAAGAAGTCTCGATGTGTTCAAGAAGTTTTTCTACTGGAATGTTTTCAGTTGGGAGAGTGAAGTGTAAACTTTCAATGCCGCTTTCAATCAATTCAATAGCATGTTTGTTGCTTTTTTCTATTGAATTTACATAAATAGAATGTCCTATTTTCCAGTCAGAAGCATTGTGTTGAATCTTGGGAGCTTTGGAATAAGCTTCAGAATGGTAGAAAGGTTTGACATCAATCCCTTCAATAGAGTTCCAAACTAAATGGCTATTGAAATCTTTTCCTTGAAGTTCAAATTGAATTTTTTGTTTCCACGCTTTAGCAGAAACGAATTCAAAATTTTCAAAAAGATTTGACTTACTCATTTGTTTTAACCTTTAAACTATCGGCATCTTCTATAATATAAACGACTTCATTTTCTTTTTTCATTTTATAATATTCACGTGCGTATTTTTCAATGCCATCTTGTGAATTTAGAGTATTAATTTCTTTTTGATCCTTTGAAATTTCATCATTATAAAATTTGATTTTAGAATTTAAATCTTCAATATTTCCATTTAAATCATTGTGGATTAACCATGAGTTGGCATCAAAGAAAAGCATCCAAACAATAAAAACCATGAATATAAGAAAATATACATTCTTAAAGGGTTTTAATAGTTTAAAAAAACGGTTCGATTTTTTTAGCATTAGAGTTGATCGTTTATAATAGATTTCACAACATTTACAGCAACTGTATTATAGCGATTATTTGGGATAATAATATCTGCATAAGCTTTCATTGGCTCTATAAATTGTTGATGCATAGGCTTTAAAGTTGTTTGGTAACGATCTAGAACTTCATCTAAATCTCTTCCACGCTCGGCAATATCTCTCTTTAAACGACGCATTAAACGTTCGTCACTATCCGCATGTACAAATATTTTTATATCAAAAAGTGAACGCAATTCGGCGTTAGATAAAATTAAAATTCCTTCAACAATAACCACTTTTTTGGGTTCAGTTATTGTGGTTTCACCTGTACGGTTATGTGTTTTAAATGAATATACAGGCTGATTGATATTGCTTCCTTTTTTTAAGGTTTTTAAGTGAGATTCTAGCAGTTCAAAATCAATAGATTTTGGATGATCAAAATTAATTTTACAACGTTCTTCAAAACTTAAATGTGACGTTTCTTTGTAATAAGAATCTTGTGAAATTACTTGAACTTCACCTGCTGGAAACTCAGATAAAATTTGATTTACTACGGTTGTTTTTCCACTTCCTGTTCCACCACCAATACCAATAATCAACATATCGCTTTCCTTTTGAATTCCTAACAAAGTTAAGATTATTTTACTGGTTTTTGTTCATAGGTGTTAATAAATAATTAATCTACAACTTATTTAAAACTGTTGATAACTTCCCGTATGAATTTTATGTAAAACACCTATTTTTGTAGACTAAAATTTAAACTATGTCTGATACTATAGAGTCTGTAAAATGTTTGATTATTGGATCTGGTCCTGCTGGATATACTGCTGCTATCTACGCTGCACGTGCCAATATGTTTCCTGTTTTATATCAAGGAACACAACCTGGCGGTCAATTAACTACCACCAATGAAGTTGAGAATTTCCCAGGTTATCCAGATGGTATTACAGGGCCTGCTATGATGCTAGAATTACAAGCACAAGCAGTGCGCTTTGGTACAGATGTTAGAGATGGTTGGGTTACTAAAGTAGATTTTTCTGGGCCAATACATAAAGTATGGATTAATGGCTCTAAGGAAATCCACTGTGAGACGATTGTTATTTCTACTGGAGCTACAGCTAAATATTTGGGCTTAGAATCCGAACAAAAATATTTAAAACTTGGGGGAGGTGTTTCCGCTTGTGCAGTGTGTGATGGTTTCTTTTACAGAAATCAAGAAGTCGTAATTGTTGGAGCAGGAGACTCTGCATGTGAGGAGGCACATTATTTGTCCAAGTTATGCACTAAGGTTACAATGTTGGTACGTCGTGACGAATTTAGAGCTTCAAAAATTATGGCAAACCGCGTGAAAAACACAGAAAATATTGATATCCTATTTAATACTGAAACAGATGAAGTTTTAGGTGATGGACAAGTTGTTACAGGGGTTCGTGTAAAAAATAACATAACCAATGCGCTATTGGATATTCCATCAACGGGGTTTTTCGTAGCTATTGGTCATAAACCAAATACCGATATTTTTCAAGACTTCCTACATTTAGATGAAACAGGCTATATAATTAACAATCCAGGGTCTTCAAAAACAAATGTTGACGGAGTTTTTGTTAGTGGTGATGCTGCAGATCATGTCTATCGACAAGCAATTACGGCTGCTGGAACGGGATGTATGGCTGCTTTGGATGCAGAACGTTATTTGGCTTCTAAAGATAGTTAATTAGCGAAGTTCAGCATTTAATTCTGACTCAAAACGCTTTTGGATTTTCGACATTATTTTGTCAATTTGAACGTCTGTAAGTGTTTTGTTTTTGTCCTGTAAAGTAAAACTTACAGCGTAACTTTTTTTTCCGTCTGCTAATTTACTTCCTGTATATACATCAAAAAGATTCACATCTTTTAAAAAGTTGTTCTCGGTTTGTTTAGCCAATTTAAAGAGACTGTCAAAAGTGACATCTTCATTTATTAATAATGAGAAATCTCGTTTAACTTCTGGATATTTAGAAATATCTTTAAATTTAATCGTTTGTTGATTAATGACTTTCAACAAGTTATCCCAATTAAAGTTAGCACAAAATACGGGTTGGGATATTCCAAAATATTTTAGAGTACTGCTGCTTAAACTTCCAAATTCAACTACGGAGTGTTTTCCTACACTTAGTTGTTGACCTTCGTTAAAAACATCATTACTTAATGGTGAACTTTTAAGTTTTTTAATTCCTAAACGCTCAAACACAGCCGTTACCAATCCTTTTAAATAAAAATAATCAACAGCTATTTCTTGGTTATTCCAGCGTTTTTCGGTTTTATTTCCAGTAATTAAGACAGTTAGGTGATTATATTCCTCTTTGTTAGTTTCAAGGTTGTGATATGTTTTGCCAAATTCAAAAAGCTTTAAATCACTTTGTTGTCTATTGATGTTAAACGCAATTGTTTCTAATCCTGAGAAAATTAAAGATTGACGCATTACCGATAAATCCGTGCTTAATGGATTTAATATTTGAACATTACGTGCCTGGTCTAATTGCTCGCTATAAGATGTATATTTATCTGAAGTTAGTGAATTGTTCATGATTTCATAAAATCCTTGACCAACAAGTTGGTTCGCAATTATGTTTTCAATTTTATAGCTTTCAAACTTAGAGGTGTTAGAAACGGAAGCATTTAATTTATTGGTAATTCCAACATTATTATAACCATATACTCTAAGAATTTCTTCAATCACATCCACCTCGCGTTGTACATCATTTCTGTACGCAGGAATGGTCAATCCTAAACCACTTTCTGTAACATTATTAATTTTTATTTCTAAAGCGCTTAGAATGCTTTTAATGGTTTCCTTTGGAAGTTCTTCTCCTATAAGTTTGTTAGTCTTTTCAAAAGATAAAAAGACTTGAGCATCTTCAATTTTGTTTGGATATTCATCGATTAGGTCACTTGTTATTTTTCCACCTGCAATCTCGATAATTAATAAAGCAGCTCTTTTTAGCGCATATTTAGTGATATTTGGATCAATGCCACGCTCAAAACGAAAAGAGGCATCAGTATTGAGTGCATGTCTTTTTGCAGATTTTCGAATACTTACGGGATTAAAATAAGCACTTTCTAAAAATATTGAATTTGTTTCTTTAGAAACACCAGAATTTTCACCTCCAAAAATTCCTGCAATACACAGTGGTTTTTCAGCATCGCAAATCATAAGGTCTTCTTCGTGAAGTGTGCGTTCTACTCCGTCGAGTGTTACAAATTTTGTACCTGTTTTGACTGTTTTGACGTTAATTTTCTTACCTGATATTCTATCTGCGTCAAAGGCGTGCAAGGGTTGTCCTAAATCGTGTAATACATAATTTGTGGCATCTACAATATTATTTATTGGATTCAATCCAATAGCTTTTAGTCGGTTTTGTAACCATAGAGGAGAGTCTTTTACAACAATATCTGAAATTGTTAATCCACAATAGCGAGGTGACTTTAATTTATCTTCAATATTAATGTCAATTTTAAGACTTCTATCATCTACATGATATGCAGTAACCGAAGGGCTTATCAATTTAGCGTTAATGCCATGCTGAGACAACCCAGCCATTAAATCTCTAGCTGTTCCATAATGACTCATAGCGTCTGCACGGTTTGGAGTTAATCCAATGTCAAATACTAAATCATCTTCAACTTCAAAGTGTTTTGCTAAAGCGCTTCCAATTTCAAGTGAATCTTCTAAAATCATGATTCCTTCATGAGATTCTCCTAAGCCTAACTCATCTTCAGCACATATCATTCCGTGACTTTCTTCACCACGAATTTTCCCTTTTTTAATGGTCCAAGCTTCACCTTCTGCAGTATATAAAGTCGTTCCTATGGTTGCAACGGCTACTTTTTGACCAACAGCCACATTGGGAGCTCCACATACAATTGCTAGAGAATCCTCGGTTCCAATATCAACGGTTGTGATTCGCAATCGATCGGCATTGGGGTGTTGCTCACAGGTGAGTACATGTCCAACAACGATTCCTTGTAATCCCCCTTTGACAGATTGAAAGGGTTCTAAACCTTCAACTTCTAAACCTAAATCTGTAAGGAGTTCAGATGTTTTTTCTGCAGTCCAATCTATTTTTATAAATTGTTTTAACCAGTTATAAGATATTTTCATTATGCGGAATTATAGCTTTTGAGCAAATATAAAATAAAGGTATTAGCTTTCAAATAAAAAGCCCAACCAATACGGTGGGCTTTTGTAAAATTTTTTAAAACGAAATAATTATTGTCCAGAAAGCACTTTTACTTCATTTTCAATCATTTCGTAAAATTGATCAATTTTAGGAAGTACAACCACACGTGTGCGTCTGTTTTTTGCTCTATTCGTAGCAGTGTCATTTGTAGTTAATGGCACATAACTACTACGTCCTGCTGCGATTAATTGAGCAGGATTAACCCCCATGCCTTGCAAAGCTCTAATAATAGAAGTAGAGCGTTTAACACTTAAATCCCAGTTATCAACCAGAAGACCGTTTGAATACGAACGGTTGTCTGTATGCCCTTCAATCATCGCTTCAAAATCGGGTTTATCATTAATTACTTTTGCTACTTTTTCTAAAACTGATTTGGCTTTTTGAGTGACAGTAAAACTTCCACTTTGAAACAGTAATTTATCAGCGATGGAAATAAAAACAACTCCTTTTTCTACACTTATTTCGATGTCTGGATCATCGATGCCAACTGATTTTTTCAAACTAGAAACAATCGCCAATGTGATGCTGTCTTTTTTAGTGATAGCATCTTGCAAACGGTTGATTTTTAAATCTCTTTCTTGAAGGCTTTCTAGTGTTTTCTCTAAATTATCGGCGCCTTTAGAAGTTAATAAAGTCATCTGTTCAGTACTGCTAATGAGTGCATCGTTTGTTTTTCTTAAATCGTATAACTGATCTTTTAAAGCCGAGAGGTTTGCATCCGCTACTGCTTTATCGGACAAACAACTATTTAATTTGACAGTTGCAGTATTTAATAAATCTTCAGTGTTTTTTAATTTCACTTGAGCAGCCGTTAATTCTTTGTTTGGGCCACATGAAGCAAGCAGTATTAGTGCTGTAACTCCTAATGTATAAATTTTCATCATCTTAATTAAGTTTTAGTTATAACGTAAAATTATAAAATTATTATATTTGATACTATGATTAATTAAACTATTTTAAAGTTTATTAAAATACTTCTTGTTCTGCACAAAATAAGACCAAACAATCGAAGGGTGTTGTGTGTAGAGTTTATCAGATGAATTTTCTCGTCTAAATCGAATTAAATAGGGCAGTGCTAGGTAAAAACTTTTGTGTGCTTTAATAATTGCTATCATTTGTTTTGGTTTGGCCTGTAATAAAAAACGAATGCCTGCTATTCCATCCAAAACCAATCTTAAAAAAACAACAAGTGTCAAAGGTTTACTTGTGTTTTTAACCAATGTGTATAAGCTATTTCTAAAGTTTAAATAGGTTTTTTTTGGATTTGATTTTTTCAAACTAGCACCACCGACATGGTAAACTTTTGACATTCCGACGTAAGTCACTGTAAAACCTTTATTTTGTGCCCGCCAACACAAATCAATTTCCTCCATGTGGGCGAAAAAACGAGGATCGAACCCTTCTAAATCTATAAAAGTACTTGCTCTTATAAATAAACAAGCACCAGAAGCCCAAAATAATTCTATTTGGTCGTTGTATTGTCCATGATCTTCCTCAAGTGTGTCAAAAATTCTTCCTCTACAATACGGATATCCTAATTGATCTATAAACCCACCGCCAGCACCAGCATATTCAAACTTATTTTTGTTATGATAATCTAATATTTTGGGTTGAATGATGGCCGTTTTTTCTTCGTTTTCAAATGCGTTGATAATTGGTTTTAACCAATTTTTAGTCACCTCAATATCTGAGTTTAATAAACAAAAAACATCTGAATTGATCTGTTTCAAGCCTTCATTATAACCTCTTGAATATCCAAAATTACGTACTAGTTTTATGCATTTAACAGTTGGGAAATGGGTTTCTAAAAAGGAAACCGACGTATCTGTAGAAGCGTTGTCAATTACATATATATCCTGCCCATCCGAGTAATTAACAACTGAAGGTAGAAAGGTTTCTAACAGTTGTTGTCCATTCCAATTTAATATGACAATTGCAATTTTCAAATTTCTTTGATGTTATAGTTTGGGATAGTTTCTAAAAAATCAAAACTTTCATTATCGTGATTCATTGTGCAAAAATAATGATTTAATCCATTGGTAACCATTAAATAAGGCGCCTTTAGAGTTAGGTTGTATTGAGCTATTTGATCAAATACAGCTTGAGATATTTTAACCTTAGGTGCTTTGCACTCTACTATAACAGCTAAACTTCCATTAGGATTAAAAACAACAATATCATAGCGTTTTTTAAGTCCGTTGATAATAATGGTTTTTTCAACATTAATAAGAGAAATTGGATAGTTTTTTTCTTGTATTAAATACTGAATGCAATGTTGACGCACCCATTCTTCTGGTAAAAGTACCACAAATTTTTTACGAACAACATCAAAAATATGAGTATTATTTTCGCTATTTTTGAGCCTGAACGAATATATTTTGAAATTTAAATTTTGCACATTACAAATTTGGTAATTTTTTTTGAATGAATACTACGAATCAGTTGATAACTGACATTAAAGCAGGTAAGATTGCACCCATTTATTTTTTAATGGGTGAGGAGGCATATTATATTGATGCCATTTCTGATTATATTGAGTCTAATGTATTAGCAGAAGAAGAGAAAGGGTTCAATCAGATGGTTCTTTATGGAAAAGATGTATCCATTCAAGATATTGTGTCGAATGCAAAACGATATCCAATGATGGCGGAGCGTCAAGTTATCATAATAAAGGAATCTCAAAATCTTACAAAAACAATCGAACAGTTAGTGGATTATGCTAAGAATCCACAACCAACTACAGTTCTGGTTTTTAATTATAAGTATAAAACTCTAGATAAGCGAAAAGCACTCTTCAAAACACTTTCTAAAAAAGCTATTGTTTTTGAGAGTAAAAAAATATATGAAGATAAAATTCCTAATTGGATTCAAAGTTTTTTAAGAGCTAAAGAGATTTCGATTACTCCGAAAGCATCCTTAATGCTGACTGAATTTTTGGGAAATAATTTGAGTAAAATTGCCAATGAACTCAAAAAGTTAGAAATTGTGGTGGGGACTCAAAAAGAAATAACCCCTGAAATTATCGAAAAAAATATCGGAATTTCTAAAGACTTTAATAATTTCGAATTGCAAAAAGCATTAGGACACTTGGATCATAAAAAGGCGTACCAAATCGTACATTATTTTGCACAAAACTCAAAGCAACATCCGTTTGTGTTAACCATTTCTATATTGTATATGTATTTTTCGAAACTAATGAAATTGCATACAGTTAGGGATCAAAATCCAGGAACTGTAGCAAAAGCTTTAGGTGTCAATCCATATTTTGTAAATGAATATATCTCAGTTTCTCGAAATTTCCCAATGAAACGGATTAGTGGGGTGTTGGAAACCCTACGTAAATATGATACTAAAAGTAAAGGGGTGGGTGCTAATCTGAGTCCGAGGGACTTGTATAAAGAGTTAATTTACAATATTCTTAAATAGCTGGTTGAGATCTCATAATCATCAGTTTATTAGTTTTCTCAACAGTATTGGCCACAAGAGATTCTAATTCATTTTTAACAAGATCAATAGGAACCTTATTAATTAAGATTCGATTATGAAAAACCCATATGACAGTTTTTGAAATTCGTCCTTTATTTTGTGTTGTGGAATACCAAGAATCTATTAGTACTTGTTTCCAAACTGTTCTTGGTGCCTTAGTGAGTTCAAAAGGAATTTGATACAGTATAACAGGTGAGTCTTGAATGATTGTAATATCAGTGATGATCATTCTTTTTAGACTGATGTAATCAGGGGTAAGTAATCGAAAAATTCGATCTGTAGGTGTACTCATAAGAAATGCAATTTGGGGTTTGCGATTGTAAATATATAAAATAAATTAAAAGTGAGGCTTTAGTTTAATTTTTAACATTTTTTTTGGCAAAAATAGCGGCTCCAATAATCCCGGCATTGTTTTTTAACTCCGCAGCTTTAATGGGTGTTTGAATGTTTATATAACCTTTAAATTTCTCCATTTTTTTACTAACGCCCCCACCTATGATAATAAGGTCGGGATTGAAGGTGTTTTCAACGTGTTTTAGAAAGAAATTGACGCGTTTCCCCCACGATTTAAAACTCCAATCTTCTCGTTTCCTTGCAGAATCAGCAGCAAATAATTCCATAATGTCTCCCTTGCGTCCATACATGCGACCCAATTCAAAATTAGATAATAATTGACCATTATAAAACACACCAGAACCAATACCTGTTCCTAATGTAATAGTAATCACCAATCCCATTTGATTTTTCCCAATTCCAAATTCCATAACTCCCATAGCAGCTGCGTCGGCATCATTTACAACATAAAAATCATTGCCAGTCTTGGTTTTAAATAATGCATCTACTTGTGTGAATTGCCACGATTTATCGAGATTTCCATACTGCATGGCTTTGCCATTTTTGATAACTGTTGGAAATGAAATTCCAACAGGACCCTTCCAATTAAAAAAATCAATTGATGTTTTTAATTCGTTGGCTACACTTTCGGGA
>Ga0102886_1000732_pt1 | contig 13995 bp, 10 predicted proteins | sample Colrivmet1550A02_FD_84499 | JGI IMG/M metagenome (GOLD analysis project Ga0102886, IMG submission 84499) | Estuarine microbial communities from the Columbia River estuary - metaG 1550A-02 | ecosystem: Environmental > Aquatic > Marine > Intertidal zone > Estuary | place: USA: Columbia River... | reverse complement strand
GAATATCCTTAGACGAATTTATGCAAAATAATTGACGATGCATTTTTTCTTCATATTTAATTCCATGCTCTTCAACCATCTTCACAAAGTCTTCTGGCATAAATCTTTTTAAGGCTGATTTACAAAACCTAGGGTTATTTGATATGAAATGTTCAGCCTCTACAATTAAATTTGTAAAATTACAGCGTCCACCACCGGACATTAAAATTTTCTTACCTACCTTATTGGATTTTTCTATGACAACAACATTCTGCTGTCTTTTAGCAGCAGTAATAGCGCACATTAATCCTGCAGCACCGCCGCCGAGAATCAATATGTCACATTTCATTTTAAAGATTTTGTATAAAAAATAGCTTACTTAGGTTTAAATATTATATTCGTGTTAATCATCAGGTAACAGAGTGAATATCAAAACAGCACAGATGCTTAATGCACCTATCTTTCCTTTATTAATTAAAATGTCAGCACCCAATACTGTGGCTTTTTTTATTCAAGCAATCGTTGTGCTCACAGAAGTCTGGCTTATCAGCAAACTAGGCACTACCTCGCTAGCAGCGGTTGCCTTAGCTTTTCCAGTAATTATGCTTACCCAACAAATGGCTTTTGGAGCGCTTGGTGGGGCTATTTCATCTTCTATCGCCAGAAGTTTAGGAGCTGGACAAAAAGAAAGAGCGGAAAAGCTATTATGGCATTCTCTGTTTATTGCAGCATGCGGATATTTACTTTTCTTGGTAATTTTTCTTGTGGCCGGTGAAAGCATCCTGAAGATACTGGGCGGGAAGAGTACGTTGCTAGAAGAATCTTTGATGTATTGCATGATTTTTCTAACGGGTGCTATTTTTATTTGGCTTTCAGGAACTTTGAGCGCTACTTTGAGGGGGATGGGTAATATGCGTTTTCCTGCTTTGTTGATTATGCTTGGTTCTGTAATTCAAGTTTTTTTAGCTGGAGGTTTAATACTCGGTTGGTTTGGCTTGCCTAAGCTAGGAATAGTAGGAGCTCCGCTATCAGCAATCACTAGTGGAAGTTTCATGTCTTTTGTAATGTTGCTCAAACTTTCGCAGTCAAATAGTCCCGTTCAATTAAAATTTTCAAGACTCACTTTTCAAAAAGATTTATTCCAAGATATATTCAATGTAGCGATCCCAGCATCATTATCGCCTTTATTTACTGTCGGGACAGTGCTTGTTCTCACTGGTCTTATTGGTCAGTTTGGAGCCTCATCACTTGCAGGATATGGAATAGGCTCGAGAATCGAATTTTTAATGATCCCTTTGGTTTTTGGAATAGGGACCACTATGACTACCATGGTTGGCACAAACATTGGAGCGAAAAATATCGCTAGAGCAGAGAAAATAGGCTGGCTTGGAGGGTCCGTTGCGGGGTTTTTTTCAGGAATTATCGGTCTCTCGCTTGTCCTAACCTCCAATCAATGGATAGGTATTTTTGCAACAGACCAAGCAACTTTTTTAGCAACCAAACAGTACATTGAAATAGTTGGGCTATGTTTTACATTTCAAGGGTTAGGATTATCACTTTATTTTGCCTCTCAGGGTGCAAGCGCAATGAAATGGCCAATTTTAGCTACAATTTCAAGGTTTTTGGTTGCCGCTGTGGGTGGATGGATAGCAGTAAATCAGCTTTCCATGGGTCTACCTGGAGTTTTCTATGCAGCAGCAATAGCAATGACTTTATATGGATTAGCTATGGTAGTTTCACTGAGAATGGGCGCTTGGAGAAAAGTTTAATCTCTCAAACTTTTTTGGGCCCAGGAAAAAAACGATTCGTAGTTTGCTGATACTCTTTATAAGCGGGTCTCTTTTGAGCAGAGTAGTATTCGGATGGTACTGCACCAGTTGTGTAAACCAATGTCGTGTACATTGCCTTGGAGGCGTACAACATACATACAAGAGTTAATAACAATCCATCACTATAGTCATAGCCAAATAAATATAACTTAATAGGGTCTATAGTTAGCCAGGACGGGATAGCCGCAATTATCAAGCCATTCCACACCATCCACTCAAAAAAGTAATTGGGATGTCTGCAATACTTCCATAAACCGACATTGCAAACTTGCCTTTGTTTTCCTTCTTTTTTCATCTTCTTCAGAAATTCAAGTTTCTGAAAATCAGCAATAGACTCAAGGATGAATGCTGAGGCCCAAACAAATAAACCAATGAGCTCCAATAGAGCAAAATTTTCTGAATTATTTGAGGCTATTATAAATACTGGAAGTGCTAAAAAAGATGTATTTGCCAAACCCTGAGATACAGCATCCACTTGTAACGCTAGCAAGGTATTATCTTTGCCTTCTTTGCTCCATAAAACACGCTGATATTGATATCTTGGAAATTCTTTTTTTAGCAATCCCAAGCGCCACATTTTCAATGCACCAAGCCCCATACGAAGCCCGATTAGAACTACTACCGCACTAACTATGAATGAGCGCAGCCAATATCCGTCACTAAAGATAAAAGTGATTAAGCCCAGTAAAACTAATCCCCAAGGCCACCCAATATCAACATAGCTCATCCGGCCTGTTTTCCAGATAGGGATACAAACAATCAAGGTAAAAAGAATTGCCTGGCCCATTGCATTAATAAGACCAATTGTTTGAAAAGCCGAAGTGGATAGGACTATTAACATTACAAACAAATAAGGCAGAAGAGGGCGAAAGTAGTGGATTATCTTAATCAACTTAATTTTTAGTTATTTTGAGCTAGATTACGGTTGTTTTTCTCTGCCTCTGTCCAGTCTTTTGGTAGTTTGCGCGCAACGATCAAAAAGCTAATGACTGATGGGATAAACACTAGTGAGGTTACGGTCATAGCATACCTAATTGACTCAACCTCGCCATAATTTGATTTAAATAGGTCTATCATCCACCCTGAAATGCTAGGCCCAAGACCCAAACCAATCATATTTAAAATAAAGAAGAATAGAGCAGTAGACATTGCTCGCATATGAATTGGAGCCAAAGTTTGGGCAATTGCAAAGCTTGGCCCTAGGTAAATACCCATGAAAACCAAAAAAAATGATGTAAAAATTAGGTTCATTTCAACTGATGTGGACCACCAAGCTGCAATGCCAAGAGGTAAGCAAAGTGCAATCGATATTGCTGGCAACCATCCATATGCCCGGATATCCCTTTTGCCCCAGCTGTCAGCAAGTCGCGCCCCAAAAAATGCACCTCCTGCATAAGTAACAGCATTAACAAAACCAAGAATAATGACTAACGTTTGAAAGTCAAAACTAGGATCCAAGGTAACAAGGTACTTTGTATGAAAGGCAGATTTAGAATATGAAACAAAAGAACCAAAAGCAATGCCAAAGCACATAGCCCACCAGGCCGGAATCCTGAGTAAAGTTTTTAGAGATTCAATGAAAGGAGGTTTTGTAATTTCCCTTTGATCATCAAATTCCATTGCCCCGCGAATAGGTTCGCGGATTACTAATTTTACAACTATGGCTAGCAAAATTCCTGTTACGCCAAGAAAGACAAAGATTTCTCTCCAATTTACATCTTGGTTAGATGCACCTATTAGCGCAGCTGTTACAAAGTAAGCTGCCATAATACCCAGCGGTATTCCCATTGCATAAACGCCCAATGCGCTCGCTCGCTCTTCTTTGGGATACATGTCTGAAATAATTGAATGAGAAGGGGGGCTTCCTCCGGCCTCACCAATCCCTACACCCATCCTTGCAAGACCAATTTGCACAAAATTAGTCGCCAAGCCTGTAAGAGCTGTAAAGCCGCTCCAGGTAGCCAGTGCTATAGACAGTATGTTCACTCTGTTATATCTATCTGCCAACCATGCTATAGGAATAGCAACAGTTGTATAAAATATAGCAAATGCTAGGCCAATCAATAAGCCTAACTCTGTATTGGTTAAGCCTAGATCCTCTTGAATAAATGGAGCTAAGATGCCTACAATTTGCCTATCAATAAAATTGAAACCATAGACTGTAGTCAGTAAAATTAATACAAGAGTCCGATAGCTTTTGCTTGGTTTTCTTTGATCATTCATTTTTTTTATCCATTTCAGCTTTTTTATTTTTGTAATAACCATTAAATGCAATGTATGTTTGTATTAGGTTGGCTATTACAAAAGCTGGTAGATCTACAAGTAGAAATACTAATGCGCCTGCAAATCTACTAATCCCTGTAAGAATATAACCATTTAACCTTGTCTCATGCTTCACTGAGCTAACAAGCGTTAGACTTAATATGCTCAATATTAAGATTACCCATTGACCATACTGTAAAAAATTTTCAATCATACAAATTTAACCAACCCTGACGAACATGGTTCTGATAAAAGCCATGGTGCTTTGAATAAGGAACAGGATCAAACATCCAACATAGAAGTTAGCAAGTGCTGAGATATGTCCGAGTATCATCATCCAGGACAGAATAAAGTTTATCGAAAGGATGCCAGCTTGAAAGAAAAACAATTTTAAAGGAAAAATATCCTGATGCCCTTTTTTTCTAAGAGATAACATTCTCTGGGGAAAAATAAGAAGACCAACCGCTGAAAAAATACATAAAACCCATGAAATAACAGCCCATGAAAGGACTATGTTCTCTTTATTATAAATTGCAAAAGGTATCAGAGCGCAAAACATTGCTCCAAAAGCAGAATAAGTAAGGAGTTGGATTCTAAAAGTATCTGCTTGGCTGAAACCATCATTGGTTCTGCTTAAGCCTATCAATATTGCTGAAAAACCAACAATGCCCAGCGCTATCTCTGCTATTAACTGCAGAGCATGAAAGTTTGGTTCCAAAGTTTAGAGTTTATTCCCAGTTAAGGGCGCCACCTGTTTGGTATTCAATAACACGAGTCTCGAAGAAATTCTTCTCTTTTCTTAGATCCATGATCTCGGACATCCAAGGAAAGGGGTTGGTTGCTCCTTTGAACTCTTCATCTAGACCAATCTGAGTCAATCGTCTGTTTGCAATAAATTGTAGGTATTCTTCCATCATAGAGGCATTCATTCCTAGCACACCTCTTGGCATTGTATCTCTGGCATACATAATTTCTAGCTCTGTGCCCTCAAGAATCATTTGCGCTGCTTCAGCTTTCATTTCTTCATCCCATAGATGAGGATTTTCGATTTTAATTTGATTGATTACGTCAATGCCGAAATTTACATGCATGGACTCATCTCTCAGGATGTATTGGAACTGCTCTGCTGTTCCTGTCATCTTATTCCGTCTTCCCATTGAAAGGATTTGACTAAAGCCACAATAGAAGAATATTCCCTCAAGAACACAATAAAAAGCAATAAGATTTCTTAGTAACTGTTTATCGGTTTCTGGTGTTCCTGTTTGGAAGGTTGGATCTGAGATTTGCTGAGTATATTTCAGTCCCCACGATGCCTTCTTAGCTACGCTAGGTATTTCCCTATACATATTAAATATTTCACCTTCATCCATTCCAAGAGACTCAATGCAGTATTGATATGCATGGGTATGAATGGCTTCCTCTAGACTTTGTCTAAGGATATATTGTCTACATTCAGGGTTTGTAATCAATCTATAAAGCGCAAGAACAAGATTATTGGCTACAAGTGAATCAGCCGTAGAGAAGAAACCTAAGTTTCTTTTAACTATTGTTCTTTCATCGTCAGTTAAACCGTCTTCAGACTTCCATAGCGATATATCCGCAGTCATGTTTACTTCTTGTGGCATCCAATGATTAGCGCTGCCATCAAGATATTTTTGCCAAGCCCAGTCGTATTTGAATGGAACTAGCTGGTTTAAGTCTGCATTACAATTAATCATGGCCTTGTCATCTACCTGAACTCTTCCGCCTGCCATTTCATCAAGCTCTTTGGCTCCGGCAGATTCATCAAAGTTTTCAATAGCTTTTCTTGCAGTCTCAGCTCTTGAGCCTTCTTCAACCTTAGAAGCTTCTGGTTTAGTCTTCAGAGGCTCTTCTTTGGAAACTGGTTCAGCTTGTTTTGGCGCTTCGGTTGCTGCACTTTTGATCGCAGGAGCAACCTGATTCTCTTCGTTATTATATTCATCCCAATTTAACATTTCTTTCTCCGTGTTTACTGACAGGCTTCGCAGTCAGGATCATCCAAGGAACATGCCTCTGGAACAGGAGCAGGAGCACCGAGATCATGAGGAACTTCAGGTGCTGCTTCTGTTTGAGCACTTACAGCGTTTAGGCTGCCTTGGTTAATTGTTGATTTTTCTGTTGTTGTTGCAGCAATAGATCTTAGATAGTAGGTCGTTTTGAGACCTGAATACCACGCCATTCTATAAGTCAGATCTAGTTTCTTACCATTTGCATTGCCAATATAAAGATTCAGTGATTGCGCTTGGTCAATCCACTTTTGTCTTCTGCTTGCTGCTTCCACGATATATTGAGGCTCCACTTCGAATGCTGTTGAGAAGAGCTTTTTAATATCATCTGGAATCCTTGAGATTTCAGTTAAACTGCCTTCAAAGTATTTCAAGTCATTGATCATGACATCGTCCCATAAGTCTAGCGCTTTTAGTTTTCTAACAAGATGAGGGTTCACAATCGTGAATTCACCCGACAAGTTAGATTTAACATATAAGTTTTGATAGGTTGGTTCAATGGATTGAGTGACACCAGTGATATTAGAGATTGTTGCTGTAGGTGCAATAGCCATAACATTAGAATTTCTCATACCATCTTTCTTCACTTTTGTTCTTAGTTGATCCCAGTCCAGTGTTTCGGATCTATCAACTTTTATAAACTCACTTCCTCTATTTTTTTCTAAGATATCAATTGAGTCTTTAGGAAATATGCCTTGGCTCCAAAGCGAACCATCATAAGATGGATATGTGCCACGTTCTTTTGCAAGCTCGCTAGACGCATGAATTGCATAGTAACTTATTACTTCCATGCTGCGATCTGCAAATTCTATTGCCTCTTGTGAGCAATAAGGTGCGTCTTGCATATAAAGAGCATCCTGGAAGCCCATCAAGCCCATGCCAACAGGGCGGTGCTTCAGGTTAGAATTTTTTGCTGTATCTACTGAGTAGTAGTTAATATCAATAACATTATCAAGCATTCTCAACGCTGTTGTCACAGTGCGTTTAACTTTTTCTTGATCTAAGGCCCCATCTTTCATATGTTGAGGGAGATTGACTGAACCAAGGTTACAAACAGCAATCTCATCGTTACTCGTATTTAGTGTAATTTCTGTGCAGAGATTTGAAGAATGTATGACACCAACATGTTGCTGCGGAGAGCGCAAGTTACAAGAATCTTTAAAGGTAATCCAAGGATGACCAGTTTCAAATAGCATAGTGAGCATTTTTCTCCATAGATCTTTTGCTGGCAGAGTTTTATGTTGATCCATTTTCCCCTCTGCTGCTAAAGCTTCATATTCTTCATATCTTTTCTCAAAAGCTAGACCAGTAAGATCATGAAGATCTGGGGCTTCACCTGGAGAAAAGAGCGTCCAGTTTCTATCAAGTTCAACTCTTTTCATGAATAAATCAGGTACCCAGTTAGCAGTATTCATGTCGTGCGTTCTTCGTCTGTCATCCCCTGTATTTTTTCTAAGGTCTAGAAACTCTTCTATGTCTAAATGCCAAGTTTCTAGGTAGGCACACATCGCTCCTTTCCTCTTTCCGCCTTGGTTTACAGCTACCGCCGTATCATTTGCAACCTTCAAGAATGGAACCACACCTTGGCTTTTTCCATTCGTCCCTTTGATGTATGAGCCCAGAGCTCTAACTGGAGACCAGTCATTCCCTAACCCACCTGCCCATTTTGATAGTAGTGCATTGTCTTTCATTGCCCCAAAGATACCATCTAAGTCGTCGGGAATGGTGGTGAGGTAACAGGACGATAATTGTGGTCTGAGTGTGCCTGAGTTAAATAGAGTAGGAGTTGAGCTCATATAATCAAAGCTTGATAGCAATCTGTAGAATTCTATTGCTCTATCCTCTTTATTGTCTTCTGCTGCTGCTAGCCCCATAGCAACTCTCATAAAAAAGATTTGTGGCAGCTCATATCTAGTATCTTGGTAATGTATGAAATACCTGTCATATAAAGTTTGTAGGCCTAAATAGGTAAATTGATAGTCCCTGTCATAATCAATCGCTTCACCAAGCTTATTTAAATCAAAACTTTTAAGGTTTGGATCAAGCATCTCTAACTCAACACCTTTATCAATGTAAGCTTTAAAGGCTGCCGGATAATTCTCTTTCATTTCTGGATGCGAGCTTTCTTCAGCTATGCCTAGGAAGGATAGGGCCTCACTTCTTAGCTCATCTAGTAATATTCGTGCTGTAACAAAACTATAATTAGGTTCTTGCTCCACTTTTGTTCTTGCTGACATAACAAGCGACGACTTCATATCGCTGATTGATACACCGTCATACAAATTCTTGATTGATTCTTCGAGGATTGAGTTTGCACTTACATCTTCAAGACCTTCGCAGGCGTGGTTTACAACTGCCGCTAACCTATTGATGTCAAGAGGAACCTGCGTACCATCTTTTTTTGTTACTGAAATTGCAGGAGCTTCGATGTTTGTTTGTGGAGGTGTGTCTTTTGTTCTTTCAGAGGCTCTTTCTTCCCTATATAAAATGTACTTTCTTGCTACAACATATTCTTCATTGCGCATTAACTGAAGCTCTACCTGATCTTGAATTTCTTCGATGTGCAAGGTACCACCTGAAGGCATTCTTCTTTTAAATATTTCTTGTACATCAGCTGTAATTTCTTCTACCTTTCTGTGGATTCTTTCGCTTGCAGCAGCGTTTCCTGATTCATTCGCTAAAAAAGCTTTGGTTACAGCAACTTTAATTTTATCGTCTTCGAATGGAACTACCTTGCCATTTCTTTTAATTACACGAAGTTTTCCTGGTGCAGTGATGTTGATATCATCTGAAGAAACTGATCCCATTGCCTCTTGCCCAGTTCCATCTTGAGTTTTTCCTAACTCTTGTATTGCCATTTTTTTCCTCTATGTTTGTTTCTTTCGTTGGTTCGTTTTTGAAAAATTTACCAATGGGTGGGGTCAAAATCTCTTTGTTCTTGAATCTCTTTAACCAACGTCAATATTCTTACATTGTGGATAAATAATCAAGCAAAAAACACAATATATTGTGAATTCTTTTAAATATTTCACAATATGCTGTATAAATGATGTTTATTGATTGTTAAGAATAAGTGAGTAAATTGTGGATAAAATTAAAAAATTGGTAAGTGAATGTCAGTATTAATAGCTATAGATCAAGGCACCTCAAGCACTAGAACTGTTGCCTATGACAAAGATTTAAATATTGTTTATTCAGAGCAGCAAGAATATTCATTGCAGTACCCTCAAGATGGGTGGGTTGAAATTGATCCATTAGAATTAATGCAATCCGTGTATGGAACCTTGGATCCTGTTTTAAATTCCTGTCCTCAAATTACCGGTGTTGGAATCACCAATCAAAGAGAGACAACTTTGGTATGGGACGCAGATTCAGGAGAGCCAATCTACAACGCAATCGTTTGGCAGGATCGCAGAACCGCTGACGAATGCTTAAGACTCAAAGAGGCTGGGTTTGAAAAAAGTATTAAAACTAAAACTGGTCTTTTGCTTGATCCATATTTTTCGGCCACAAAAATTTCATGGATTTTAGATAATGTTCAAGGCGCAAGAGCTAAGGCTGATAAGGGAAAATTAAGATTTGGAACGGTTGATACTTTTTTGCTCTGGCAGCTTTCTGAGGGAAGCATTTTTAAAACTGACGTGACCAATGCCTCAAGAACTAACATTTACAATATTCATGCCAAGGAATGGGATGATGATTTACTTAAAATTTTTAATGTTCCAAGGTCAATGTTGCCTGAAGTACATGCTTCTGACGCAAGCTTCGGTATGTTTGAGCGAAACAATAAAAATTTAAAAATTACAGGAGTTATTGGTGACCAGCAAAGTGCCTTGGTAGGGCAAAGATGTTTTGAGCCGGGTGAAATGAAAGCTACCTTTGGCACGGGATGTTTTTTGATGGTTAACACTGGCCAAGAGTCTAAAGATTCCAGTTCTGGATTGCTGAATACTTTAGGGTATCAACTTTCTGGCCATTCACCTTACGCATTAGAGGGAAGTATTTTTTCAGCGGGGACTATTATTCAGTGGATGAGAGATAATATGAAGTTCTTTGCAGACTCATCGGATAGTATTGATTTTCTATCCCTAGACGGCAATTCAAACGGGGTAATGTTTGTGCCTGGCTTTACAGGAATAGGAGCCCCTCATTGGAATTCAGAAATTAGAGCTGCATTTTATGGGATCACACGTGATACCACTCAAATTGATATGGTAACAGCAGCATTTAAAGCTTTAATTTACCAAGTAATGGATATCAAAGATGCTTTAGGTAAAGATGGAATAGAGGTTAAAAACCTATCTATTGACGGGGGAATGGCTGCTAATACAGGCTTCTGTCAGCTTCTTGCTGATTGCTTAGGCCAGGAGGTAAGAGTGCCACCAAGCACAGAATCAACTGCAATAGGTGCTGCAATAACTGCCGGTCTGGGATCCAACTTCTTTTCATTTAAAGAATTGCAAGAACAAGACAGTGACAATGTAACCATATACAAGCCGAGACAAGAAATATTTAAATCTGACGACTTAGAGAGGTGGAGAAAATTTCTTAGAGTTCTTATGAATGCTTATAACTAATAACTTGAGCATATGCTTTGATCTAACAAAAAAATTACTCTGATAAGCTTACATTGCCTCAGGCAGGACTTAATTATAAGCCCAGCTAAAATTAAGGAAGCTTAAATGTTGTGAGGTGTTTTTGTTTGCTTGCTAATGTAATAAGATACCAATTCTTTCAAAAAAGTATTTTAAAAATGGGATTCCATGAATAAATATAAGATTTTTAATAACATTGCAGAAGACGGACTATCAATCTTAAGCGACCATCAATTTGAAGAGGTTGCCGAGAATCCTGACGGCCTTTTACTAAGAAGCCATAAATTAACTGAAAAAGAGTTTGGTAAAAACTTATCATGCATTGCGCGGGCTGGCGCTGGAACAAATAACATTCCGATAGAGGATGCTACAAAAAAAGGAATAGTTGTTTTTAACACTCCAGGCGCAAATGCTAATGCAGTAAAAGAACTGGTTATTTGCGGGATGTTGCTGTCTTCAAGAGGCATTGTAGAGGGCATCAATTTTGCCCAGAATCTTGATCTAGATGATCCAGAAGCACTCAATAAAGCTATGGAAAGTCAGAAGAAAACCTTTGCAGGCAATGAGCTTGCCGGAAAAACTCTAGGAATAGTTGGGCTGGGCGCAATTGGATCAATGCTTGCTCAAGCAGCGCAAACATTGGGAATGAATCTAGTTGGATATGATCCTCACATTTCTATTGAAGCCGCCTGGAGATTGCCAAGAGAGGTTAAAAAAGCTGATTCAATGGAGGCCTTGCTCAAGGAATCAGACTATGTATCTCTTCATGTGCCTTTAGTGGAGACAACCAAGAACTTAATCAATTCATCAAATTTAAAAAAATTTAAAAAAGGTGCGCGCCTAATTAACCTCTCAAGGGGAGGCATTGTAAATAGCGATGATGTTATTAGTGAGCTTGAAAATGGAAATCTGGATAAGTTCGTTACTGATTTTCCTACACCTGCGTTAATTCAGAGGTCTGCTGCAAAGAATGATGTGGTTTTACTGCCTCACCTAGGAGCAAGCACAAAAGAAGCTGAAGTAAATTGTGCAGTCATGGCAGCAAATCAGATGGTGAACTATTTAAAAGATGGGACGATCGTCAATTCTGTTAATTTTCCAATGATTTCTCAAGCACGCAGTACCCCTCATCGGTTAGTAGTCATCAATCACAATGAACCAGGAATGATAAGTAGCATCACTGATTCAATAGCAGCTTCAAATCTTAATATTGCTGACATGACAAACAAAAGCAGGGACAACATTGCTATAAACTTAATAGACTTAGAAAGTGAGATCAGTGAGGAGCTTCTAGATAAGCTGCGTTCAGTTGAGCATATTTTAATGGTTAAATATTTAAATCTTCCTAGCTAGGCATTTACACGTAGTTCTCTACAAAGCTTTTATCAAATGGAACGATTTCATTTTCTCTATTGTCTTGTACTTTATTAGCCCACTCAGGATCTGATAGAAGGGCTCTTCCTACCGCGATCAAATCAAATTCAGAATTGCTCAATTTTTCATGCAGCTTACTGAGATCAGATGTTTTTGTCTCATGGTCCCCTGCATAGAGCCTAATAAAATCTTTATCCAAACCAACACTTCCAACACTTATAGTTGGAAGACCTGTAGCTTGTTTTGCAATTCCTGCTAGGTTTAGTCCATCAGAGCTAAATTCTCCTTCCCAATAACGGCGATTGCTGCAATGTAAGAAATTAGCCCCAGCATTTTTTAAAATATTAAAGAACTCATCAAGTTCTGTTTTATCTGAAGTAATTTTTGCTTCATAGTCTTGCTGTTTCCATTGAGATACTCTTATTCCAACCTGAAATTGATCTGATGTAATTTTTTGTGACGCTTCGAGAATCTCTTTGGCAAGTCTAGTTCTGTTTTGAAGTGACCCTCCATACTCATCGTTTCTTAAATTAATTGCATCCCAAAAAAATTGATCGATGAGATATCCATGAGCCCCGTGAATCTCCACCCCATCAAAACCAAGTTCTTCACAAATTTTTGCATCTTGCGCATAAACTTCTATTAGTTCTTGAATTTCTTCACAAGTCATTTCATGAGCTACTTTTTTTCCTGGGACCACATATCCTGAGGGAGTAAAACCTGGAACTTCTGGCATTGGCGGCAAACCTGGTTTTCTAATTCCGCCAACATGCCAAAGCTGACAAAAGATAGATGAATTATTTTTATGAACCTCTTTAACAACTTTTTCCCACATTTTTTTTGAATCATCACTTTGTAGATTTGGGCAATCTGGGTATCCGCTAGCAGCTCGATGGCTCACTTCAACACCTTCTGTAAGTATGAGGCCAACACCTCCTTTGGCTCTCTTGGCATAATAGGTTGGAGCATAATCTTTAGGCACTCCATTAGGAGAAAAATTTCTTGTCATTGGAGCCATAACAACACGATTTTTAAGACTTAAACCATTCATGCTGAATTCAGAAAAAAGAGTGTTTTTTTGTTCGTTCATAAGGATAATTGATGGTAACTATAACGGTTGCTTATTCTAGTTTATTTTTTTTAAAAAAAATACTTGCCCACAGAATAAAATAGTGTTATTAAGCGCATGTAAATTTCTGCAACTATTAAGTAGCAACTTAGCATAAGTATATTTAAACTACTGATTTGCGGTACTTTTATTATAAATTGGTTAGTTTTTGATCAATTTCAATGAAACCTGATTAAATGGGTCTAAAATAAACGAATACTAAGTTATCCCAAGCTTTATCCACAGTTTCTGTGGATAAAATTTAACCAATTTTTAAGAGTAATTTTTTTGAATAAACTTAACTTTCCTGATCCTTGGCTAGAAGCTTTAGGCACGGCATTTTGCGTAGAATTTTTAGAAGATATGGAGAAAAAATTATATGCTTTTAGAGCAGAAAATATAACAATTTTTCCTCCCTCAAATGACATTTTTAAAGCTTTAGATTTGGTTAATTTTGAAAGTGTAAAAATCTTAATCTTAGGCCAAGATCCATACCATGGTTTTGATCAAGCAAATGGATTATCTTTTTCAGTCAATGATGGTATTTCTATTCCTCCATCATTAAAAAATATTTTTGTTGAATTAAATAATGATCTAAATATCCCGATTCCTAATCATGGCAATTTAACTGCTTGGGCAACTCAAGGAGTTTTGTTATTAAATTCTGCCTTAACTGTCGAGCTGGCAAAACCAAACTCACATCAAAGTTTAGGGTGGGACAAATTAACAAATAAAATTATTTCTCAGCTAAGCAATAGGGGAGATGTAATTTTTGTTTTATGGGGGAATTTTGCACAAAAGAAAGAAGGTTTGATTGATCG
>Ga0102886_1000725_pt1 | contig 14064 bp, 15 predicted proteins | sample Colrivmet1550A02_FD_84499 | JGI IMG/M metagenome (GOLD analysis project Ga0102886, IMG submission 84499) | Estuarine microbial communities from the Columbia River estuary - metaG 1550A-02 | ecosystem: Environmental > Aquatic > Marine > Intertidal zone > Estuary | place: USA: Columbia River... | reverse complement strand
GACGAAGCTGGTGTTATTGAAGACATCATTCTAAAGGTAAAAACCAAAGAACATACAGGTCAAATTTTAAAATAAAAAAAGCGACCAATAGGTCGCTTTTTTGTGAGTTTATTTGGCGCTTTTAAGCTTCGTATCCAAATAACTTTTGTCTTTTGATGATATCAGATACTCCTTCAGGCAGCATTTCTTCCCAACCTGGTTCTGCATTAGAAATCATTTTTAATACTTTTCTTGAAAAAATATTTAGAATTTCAGGATCATAATTTTTAATATCCACCAATTTTCCATTGAATTTGAAATACTTATAAAGTTCCTTCATACGTGGATGTACTTTCAAATCTTCACTAGTGGTCATGGTTTTATTTTCATTTAACATGGGATACAAATAGATTTTGAGATCTTTGTTAAATAATTTCCCAAAGGCTTCCAAAATTCCTCCACTTAAATGGCGGTAATATTTTTCATCAAAAATATCAATCAAGTTATTAATTCCCATCGATAAGCCCATACGGTTTTTTGTGTATAGATTAAAGTACTCCACAAGTTTGTAATATTCTTGGAAGTTGGAAATAAGAACCGTTTGTCCAAGCGAGCATAACAAGCGCGCTCGATCCATAAAATCTTGTTCATCAATCTCACCACCAGAAGCTCTGAGGTTTGATAAGGTGATTTCAAAGATAACTTGTGTTTTTTCTTTTGTAACTTTATTTTCTTGTAAAAACATATTGTACGATTTTTCGTACATATCTATATTTACTTTTGTTACAGGACGAAAACTCCCTCTGAAAGCTAATATATTTTTCTTATACAACACGCGTGCAGGCAATACATTGTTACCGTCCGGAGCAAACATAACGGCATCTGTCATTCCATTTTTTAAGAGTTGTAAGCTCATGAGTCTATTATCGACATCTTTAAAGTTGGGTCCAGAAAAATTGATGGTATCAATTTCTAACTGATCTTTATCAATGTGATCGTATAGATATCTTAATAATTTTTTTGGCTGATTGTATTTATAATAAGCCCCATATATAAGATTAGTTCCTAGCTTACCAAGAGTTTCTTGTTGGAGTCGTGCATCGGTTTCTTTGAATCGAACGTGCAGCGTAATTTCGTTATATTCTTCTTGATCGGCATCAATTTGGTATCGTATGCCTACCCATCCATGACCTTTGAAACGCTTTGCAAAATCAATAGTTGCTACGGTATTGGCATAGCTAAAAAACATTTTATTTGGATACTCGTCTCTAGAAAGTCGATTTTCTATCAACTTAACTTCATGAGATAACATTTTTTTTAAACGATCTTCGGTTACATAACGGTTTTCTTTTTCGGTGCCGTAAATAGCATCACTAAATGATTTGTCGTAAGCAGACATTGCTTTTGCTATGGTTCCTGAAGCCCCTCCGGCCCTAAAAAAATGCCTTACAGTCTCCTGTCCTGCTCCAATTTCCGCAAAAGTTCCGTAGATGTTTTCGTTTAAATTTATTCTTAAAGCTTTGTCTTTTAATGATGGAATGCTTTCTATTTGAGCATCCCCTTTAAGCGTTATTTCCATCTTTAAAATTAAATAGTTTACTACACAAAGGTATCATTTTAGATAATCTTAAAAAAAAAATAGCCTATTTTTGTTGAAATTATTAACCCATTGAAAATTACATTTTTAGGCACGGGAACTTCACAAGGGATTCCAATTATTGGAAGCACACATCCTGTGTGTTTGAGTGAAGACCCTAAAGATAAACGCCTTAGGGTATCGGCATTGGTTCAGTGGGACGATTTTTCTATCTTAATTGATTGTGGTCCAGATTTTAGACAACAGTTACTACGAACGAATTGCACCAAGATAGATGCCGTTCTTATGACGCACGAACATAGCGACCATACTGCAGGTTTAGACGACTTAAGACCTTTTTTCTACAGACAAGGTGCAATTGATGTTTATGCCCATGAACGCGTTTTGAAATCGCTTTATAAACGTTTTGATTATATTTTTGTTACAGAAAATAAATACCCTGGTGTGCTGACTTTAAATGCACATCCAATTACGGATATTCCTTTTTCTGTTGGACCCAAAACAGTTCAGCCCATTAATGTGCTTCATAATTCACTTCCTATTTTTGGGTTTCGAATGGGTGCGTTTGCTTATATAACAGATGCAAAAACGATTTCAGATATCGAGGTTGAAAAATTACAAAATTTAGACGTTTTGGTGATCAATGCCTTACGCATTGAGCCGCATGTGTCTCATTTCAATCTTAAGGAAGCCTTGGCATTTATCAAACTTGTAAACCCAAAAAGAGCTTTCTTGACGCATATCAGTCATCATTTAGGGTTTCACGAAACTGTAGGAAAATCCCTCCCACCCAATGTAAAACTTGCTTACGATCAACTACAAATATCCATTTAAAATGAAAGGAAAAATATACCTTTACTTATTCGTGTTTTCAATCTTAGTCAATGTGTTCCAGTATGTGAATTCAAAAGGCATTATTGATAAATACGAAAAAGACATCAAGAAATTTAAAGCCAAAATAGAAGTTTTAGAAAAATCAGAGGCGTCTCTTTTAGAGGTTGAAAAAGATGCTGTTAAATTATCTACTGAGTAGACTTTGCTGTAGAGATCTAAATTTTAGTAGAAATCCAATCTCTTAGTTCATAGAAATTTTGAGGGGCAACTCCGTGTCCTACAGGAAATTCACTGTAAGTATGTTTGATATTCAAAGATTTTAAAAACACAGGTGTTTGTCGTGCCCAATCGATAGGAATGACTTGATCAACAGTACCATGAGAACAATAAAAACTCAAATTAGAATAGTCTGATTTTTCTAAATTTTCAGGTAAAATATCATGATTCACATATCCACTCAATCCTATGATGTTTTTAATTTTTGTGGGGTGATTCAAGGCTGTTGCCATTCCCAAAATGGTGCCTTGACTAAAGCCTAATAGGCTCACGTTATTTTTATCAACGGGGTAGTGTTTACAAGCCTCATCAATACAATCAATTAAAACGCTCATTGACAATTTTGCTTGCTCATTATCATTCCATTTATTTTGTTCTGCATCAAAATTAATCGCATACCAAGCATTTCCACTAGGTTGTAGTGGGTAAGGCGCCCTGATAGATATAATAAATAATTCTTCAGGAAGTTCATTTGCAAATGAAAATAAATCATTTTCATCACTACCATACCCATGAAGCATCACTAATAAAGGTGCATTTTTTTTGAGTGTTGACGGTCTAGAGAGATGAATTAACGGGAGTTGAGCACTCATTTATTTAATTTTTTTAAAAGCAGATTGATAGAGTTTTCCAACTAAAGGAATTGGAATTGTTTTTCCTGACAATGCCGTTGAAAACCCATAGATAAATAGAATGCCAAATGCTGTCCAAAACGACCCTGTAACTTGCCAGTTGTCAAAATACCCAACAGGATAGCCTAAGGCCAAAAACGAAAGCCAAAGTCCAAGAGATTGACGGATATGAAAAAAAGCGAATTGACTTTTTTTATCTGAATTTGTTAGGTAAGCAATCAGTACTCCAAGAAGGTAAAAATAACTTATGAGTGCGATATTTTTACCATATTTAACATCTTTAGTTTCTAACATTTAGAGCGCTATTGAAGTGGTGTTATTAGAAATGATTCCATAAACTGTTCCTTTTAATTTTGAACCTACAAAAATTGAATTTTTTGATTTTGAACGGAGGTGTTTTTTTTCAAAAACATAGGTTTCTGAAGGATTAAATAAACTCAATTGTGCACTATTTCCAATAGTAATGGAATTGGATTTTAGACCAAATCGTTGTCTTCCTTTCGTAAGTAATTGCACAGCTTTTTTGGTTGTAAATAAAGCATTCAGAGCACCAAAAGCACTTTCTAATCCGATGGTACCATTTTTGGCATAATCAAATTCTATTTTCTTATGCTCAATATCAATTGGGTTATGATCGGAAGTGACCATATCTATGGTGCCGTCTTTTATTCCAGCAATAAGCGCCTCTATGTCCGATTGTGTTCGTAAAGGGGGATTTACCTTAAAGTTGGTATCAAAATCGCTTAAATTTTCATCTGTAAACAGTAGATTGTGAATAGCGACACTACAACTGATATCTAGTTTTTTTGCTTTGGCTTCGCGAATCAAATGAACTGATTTTGCTGTAGAAATTGTTGGAATGTGCAGTTTGCCGTCGGTGTATTCTAAAAGAAATAAATCACGTGCTACTTGCAGTTCTTCTGCCAATGCAGGCAATCCTTTTAGTCCAAGTCGTGTACTCGTTATATTTTCATTCATCACTCCTTTTGTTGCAACTCTTGGTTCATGTGGGAAGGAGTGTACCAAACCATCAAAACTAGAAGCATATTGTAAAGCTATTTTGAGCAGGTTTGGGTTTTTAATCGGTTTTTTATAATCGCCAAAAGCGATGCTTCCAGCCGATTTCATGTCAAATAATTCAGCAAGATCTACGCCTTTGCTTTCTTTGGTAAGGGCTCCAATAGGGTGGAGGTTGGTTGCAGAATTTGCGGTTTTTGACTTTACAAACGAAATGTCTGAGTGAGAGTCAATGACGGGATTTGTATTTGCGTTTAGCGCAATGTCTGTAAACCCAGATGCTGCTGCTACTTGTAATCCATTTTCAATCGTCTCACGTTCTTCATAACCAGGCTCTCCAAAAGATACACTACTATCGAACCAACCACTAGATACATGGAGGTTTTCTAAAACGATTACAGGATATTTATTTGGGTTTTTAAGAGATTTAGCAATTTGAGTAATGAAACCGTTTTCAACTAAAATGTCTTGAGTTTGATTGTGGTAATCACTTTTATCATCAAGAATGGTAGCTGATTTTATAAGTACGTTCATTTAAAATATTTTAAGATGAGCATTTCAAAAGCTAATAATAATAGTGCAAAAATAACAAACCATTTCCATAACCAAGTCACATTCGCTTCAATTTTTATATTTTTAAGTGTATTGTCTAAAGAATTTTCAATTGAAACCCCTTTTATTTTTGTAACATCTGAATAACGCAACTGACTTTCGTTCCGATTGTAGTTATAGCTTACTTGGGTCAAAGTATCCGTATTTTTTAAAATGGAAAAGTGTCCAGGGTCACTTGGATTATCTTTTGTTGTAATGCTTACCTTGGTATTGAAATTTGTTTGCAAAGGAATAAATTGAGCGTCTTTGTTTGCTAATTTTAAAATACGGTCTTTTTGCAAATTTATTTTGAGATCAAATGTATTTTCCGTTCCAATCCAATAATATAACGGCGGTGTTTTTAAACTGGACTTCCCAATGTTATAAAGGGTTGGGACGATCAATGGTGAGTTTACAAAATTAGAGGCTTCGGTTTCCACAGGAGCTGTAAAGACAAACAACGTTTTAAATTGAACTAAAAATTTTTGTTGATCTTCAAACGACAAAATACTGTTAGCTGTACTGGAAATAGGATAATAATATTGAACTGTTGGGTATTGAAAATTAGTAATTTTTTTTTCAAAAACGTTTTTTAAGATTGGATGGCTAAATGCGATATTAGTGATGCGTTTTTCCTGAGTTATAAGCGGTTCAAATCTGTACTTCGTTTGCGTGGCCAAGAGCTGATTATAAGACTTTAAGTCTCCGTTTTTGGATGGAATCATCACAACTACACCTCCAGTATTCATAAACGCTTCTAAATTGTTTTTTAATGCACTTGAAATGTGATTTAAGCCATTTAAGACAATTAGATTTTGAGTTTTAATTTGACTGTAATCTAGAGTCTTGTAATTTTGACTTCGAAAGGTAAATTCATCACTGGTATAGAGTTTCTTCAAAAAAGTAGAGTTAGCGTTATCGTGAACTGTCAAAACTGCTATTTTTTCGGCTTTTGGGATGTTAAAATAAAAGGTGTCGTCGAAAGGCATTTGAGCATCTTCTATTGAAAGTTTGCCGTTAAACTCTGGTGTATTTGATAAAACAAATGTAGTTTGGTAGTTTTTAGATTTTTCTAAAATAGATTTCCCAACAATTTTCTGGTCTTGGTATAGAGTTACAGGGATGCTGTCGCTAGTTTTACTTGTGGATCTCCCACTAACATCTAAGGTGTAATTGGTGTTTAGTGAGGGTTCTAAAGACACGGATTCAATATAACTATTGGAAGTATTGATTGGTTTTAAAGGCACTAAGACGACGCGTATTGAAGTGTCTAGTAAGGATAAAATTTCTTCATTTTGTTGTTGAAAATCAGACACTATAACAAGTGTTTTTGAACTGGTTTTGGATTCCGAAAACATTCCTTTTCCTTTTAAAATCAGCGTATTTAAATCCAACTGATTTTGACTGTATTTCATTGAAAGTAAGCCTGTTTTTAAATCTTTTAATGAGGTTGATTTATAACTCTTATCATTAGTTAATAGCCCAATTTTTTCATTTTCATCAAAACCTGTAATTACGTCTTGAATCGCTCTACTCAAAAGAGAACCTTTAGGACCAATCGCTTGCATGCTGAAGGAATTATCTAAATAAACAACTGTTTCAGAAGTGTTTTTTTGAGCTATTTGATTGGATAAAAATGGCTGACTAAACGCTATAATAATAACCGCAATTGCTAGGAGTCGAACAAATAAAATGAGCCATTTTTTTAGATGAGAACTCTTTCGGGTTTGAAAGCGTATTTTTTGTAATAAGGCAACATTTGTAAATTCTTGAACTTTAAAACGTCTAAGTTGAAATAAATGAATAAAAACAGGAATGAGCAGTGCTGGAAGTGCGTAAAAAAATTCTGGGTGTAAAAACTGCATCTGTTGGATTGAGTTGTCAAATATAAAAACTAAAATTTGATTTGATTAACAGAAGAAGAAATAATCCTTCATAGCGGTCTTTTTGTGGGTTTTGAAATACTGTTCAATTTCCGATTGTGCTTCTTGGTTAGCGACGGAAATAATGCTTTGATAGTTTTTAATTCTACTTAGGTATTCAAAAGGTTTTAGGGGTTGATTATAAATATCTTTTCCTATTTTTTTAGGATTGTCACACACCCATTCAAAAGCAATACGTTTTCTAATAAGCAACTGTGCTACTTTTTTTCCTTTGGTACCCGCCCCCCATATAACCAGTGTCTTTTCTTTATCATGTGATAGCTCCAAAAAGTAATCTACTTTTAATTCTAAGAATGAATTCTCAGCATAATGCACATCTATCCTAGATGTTCTGATCGGATAATCGCGCCAGTGATGAAGTATTTCATTTGAAGGGATACATTTTAACCCCTGTTTGTAAAACCGAAATGCTAAATCGTAATCTTCTGGATAGATGTTTGGTGTGAAGCCTCCGCAGCTGTCAAAATCTGTTTTGAAAACCATCCAACAAGGAGAAGGAATGACACATTCTTTATAAATTTCGTCAAAGTTAGTCCCTCTAGTCGTTAACGCATTTAGCCAGGTTTCGTACCGTTTGTAGCCATTTCCAATTCCTGATTCTGAAAAATAACGAACAGCTCCTAATGCCAAGTGACCTTTGCCATGTGACATAAGCGATTGTTGCATGCATTCAAGTTTATTTAAAGCCATCACATCATCACTGTCCATACGCGTCACAAAAGTACCTTTCGTCTGTTTGTAACCCGTTCTCAGTGCTTCAATAATACCTTTCCCCTCATTACGGAATAGGTGGATTCGAGAGTCCTTATCAGCGTAGTTTTGTACGAGTTGATAACTCCCGTCGGTAGAGCCATCATCTACAATAAGAAGTTCCCAATGGGAATAAGTTTGTTGTACAATAGAATCTAAGCATTCTACTATATAAGATTCCGTATTTTTAAAAGGAATCAGGATACTTATGAGGGGTGATTTCATTAGTATTTAGCGGACTTTCCTTTAGCGGCCGATTCTTTAAGAAATACTCTTAAGTCGTCATTTGCTTGAACTAAATCTTCATTACGTAAGTACATCATATGCCCACTGCGATAGCCTTTAAACGTAAAACGGTCTTTCATTTTGCCGCTAGGATCTACTTGCGATAAGGTGTACTTTGCGTTAAAATACGTGGTCGCACCATCATAATATCCAGATTGATTAAGCACTTTAAGATACGGATTTTGTGCCATAGCTAATCGGAGGTTATCACGTGTATTGTCATCATCGTTGTTCCATGGATGTACTGATCCAAACATATTATATTTTAAATCGGTTTTAAATTGTAATTCACTTTTAATATAGTGGTTAATAGCAGGTGTAAACGAATGCAACCACGAGGTGAGTTCCGCACTGTAATCAGGACGGTCTCCCGATTCTTTTTTGTCGATTCCTAGGTAGCGAGAATCCAGTCGTCCGATTGTTTGACCTGTATCATCCCGAAGTAATTCTTTCCAAAAAAACGAATTAGGAACATCTAAATTATGTTGTAAAATCACTTTTTGACTCAAACCAGAATAATAGGCCATTTTTTCACTGACTGCTATTTTTTCATCAGCATCAATAAACCCTCCTTTAGCCAATGCAGGAATGAGTGTGTTTATGGCATATGTTTCAGATTCTGCTAGAACTTCTAACAAATCTTTCGACTGCAGTGCTTGGTTTAATTTGTTGTGATACCATGCAGTTGCCGTATAATAGGGAAGGTTCAATGCGGATGAAACGGGTCCTCCAACACGTAAAACTTTATAATCTGCAGGGGATACTAAGATGACTCCATTTAAATACATCCATTGATTTTGTTGGAGTTCTAATGATAAACCCATCACACGAGTGCCACCATAACTTTCCCCAATGATATATTTAGGAGATTCCCATCTGTTTTTTCGACTCACAAATGTGTTGATCCATTCTGCTAGATATTTGATATCTTCATTAATTCCAAAAAACTCTTCCCGGTCAGGCATTTCACCTTCTTTGTTTGGAAGCATTCTTGAATAACCCGTATTTACAGGGTTGACAAAAACAATATCTGCTTCGTCTAAAATAGAGTTTGGATTATTTTTAAAGCCATAGGGTTGAACGGGATAGCCTTCGGAATCTACATTTAAAATACGAGGTCCTGTATAGGCAATATGCATCCAAACAGATGCTGATCCTGGACCTCCATTAAAGGAAATAATTAAGGGACGTGTAGCCCTGTTTTTTATATTGTTTCGCGTATAATAAGTATAAAATAAACTAGCGATTGGCAATCCGTCTTTGTCCCAAACAGGTTGCATACCTGTTTCAGCTGTGTACTCAAATTTCACCCCTTTTACGGTTGTGTAGTGGGTGGTGGTTACAATCGTATCCACAGGAATTTCAATGGATTGACTGTAGCCTATAAATAAAGAAATTAAGCTGATGTAAAAAAGACTTTTTTTCATTTTAATGATTGTTTATTAGGATTCACTAAAGTACAATCTTTACAACAAAACAGGCCTATTAATTTAAAATTCTGCTAATGTAGTGGCAATGATGGCTTCTGCCTTGTTCTTTTCACTCGAGTGTACATACAGTTCTTGAAATCCATAGGCTGGGGTTCCAAAACCTGCCAATCGAGCAGACTCTGTTTCATCTTTAACAATAGGAGTAATACCCTGTTTTTCTAGATTTTGAGTAATTAATTGTACCACAATAAAACTACCAGCATACAGTTTTGAATAATTAGATTCCATAGGTTTTAATTTTTAGTATTTACAGATCCTCCTGAAGAAGACTTTACTATATTTTTCACTGCAGATTCGTGGTTTTCAATATTCGCACCACTGGAGGCATTTGCATTGAATTCTTCTAAGCAATTTACGGATAAATTGGATCCGCTCGACGCGCTAGTCTCACAATAATCAGTTATTAACTTTGAAGCATTTAATTGACTTCCACTAGATGAACTTCCAACAAATTCTTTAGTTTTTCCTTCTAAAGTTAAAACACTACCGCTTGAACTGCTGCTATTGATGTAATTGGTTTCAACGGTTAGCTCTATTTCACTTCCGCTAGAAGTACTCAAGTCTAGACTGGGCACTTTTAGTGTATTGGTGCTAAAAACCTCACTTCCGCTCGAAGCTCTGATTTGTTCAATTGTGATAAAATTGACAACTACTTTTTTGGAGGCAACATGGTAACTGCTTTTATCCATATAAATTTTTAGCGTTTCGTTTTCAATTTCTGTGATAATTAAACCCTGAATATTTTCATCTGCCTGAACAGAAATACTAGGATTGTCACTTTGTGTTAAAAAAAGATCGATTCCGGTACTTACTTGGATTCGTTTAAATGATTTATTAATGGGGCGTTGCTCGCTGACTACAACGCCGTTGCCACGCACCCCTTTATTAAAAGGAAAGGAGTTGAATTGACAGGCGTTTAAAGCAAGACTTACAATAGTGAGACTAATAAATTTTACAAGTGACATCATGATAATTTGGGTTTAGGTTATTCATTATTATTTAGGTTTGGACAATCTAAACAACGCATGGTTTTGTGTGCTGTTTTGAGGTAGTATTCTTCTTTTCCATTGTCTAAAATATCGTTATACCTCGAAATATTCCTGTGATAAGAGTAGGTGTTTTCATCTGCGTATAAGACACTGCCAATGGGTAGTTTTATAATGACTTCAATTGTTTGACCTCTATACTGGTGCTCTATATTTGTAAGAAAAAAACCATCTAAAAATAGTGTGTTGTTTTTGAATTCATATTTATAATCCAGCCCCTTGGCTCGATCTTTGGCTTTTAGATACTCAATTCCCGATGCTTTTTTTTCTACAGAAATAGTCCCGACGGAATCTTTTGTAGACTGAACAATGAGTCTAATATTGGATCCATAAATTCGCTTCGTGTCCATATCGTCGTAGATAATTTTTAAGTCATTATCACGATGCAAAGACTTTGAGTATAAAGCATTCCCTTTCATTTCTAAATACAAAGTGTCCATGTTTGTAATTGGTAATTCTGCTTGTTCTGTGACGCTCGCATCTACTCTAAAATCGGCAGCCTGTCTAAGACTGAATATAATGAGTGTAATTAAGACAATAAGCCAAATTCCTAACATTGAAAGTTTAGTGTATAAATTCACTAAAGACATGCGTTTGGAGACCATGCGCAGACCTAAGAGCAATATAAAAACCATCGGAATTCCAGTTACTAGTAGTGCTAAAATAGAAACCAACCATATTGGCAAGCCTGAGGAATTAATCAAATCTGTAAAATCCATTCCTGGAAAATGTACGGCATCTGCAATACCAACTGAAAGTAAGCTGATAAAAAACCCAATTAGTATGACAATACTTAGAATGATAAATAATATCCCAATTGTTTTGAAAATTAATTTAAAGAAGAGTAAAATAAGATCTCCAATTGTTTCAAAAAAAGAGCGTGATTTTGACTGGATATTTTTTCCCAAGTCATTGAGCGTTCCTGAGTTGACGCTGTCTTTAACGCGCTCTAGACTCTCTTTAACATTACCAAACTCTTCTTTTACTTTTTTTTCAATATTGGTAATGTTGATGGGCTTTCCCATCATGGACAATTTCTCAGCAGTTGTATTCGCCGCAGGAATTAAAATCCATAAAATAACATATAATAAAGGCCCCATTCCAGCGCCAAAAATTAATACCACCCAAAGGAGTCTAATGATAAGCGGATCTATTCCAAAATAATACCCAAAACCAGATGAAACACCCCCTATATATGAATTGTCTCGATCTCTAAATAAACGTCGTTTTTGACTGTCTGATTTATCATTTTTAGGCATTTCTTCAAAACGTTCTTCATCGATTTTATAATCTTCAGGCTGTCCCATAATGGAGATGATTTCATCTACTTCTTTATTAGATACGACTTGTTGACTCGATTTAACACGTTCCGAAAACAGTTCTGCAACACGCCCTTCAATGTCTGCTATAATTTCAGAAGCACCCTCTGTATTTTGGAGTGATGCCTTGATGGCTTCAAAATAACTTTGAAGTTTTTGATACGCATCTTCATCAATATGAAAGAAGATACCGGCTAGGTTTATACTTATAGTTTTGTTCATTTGTTTGTGGGTTTTTGAAGGGTTACTAGATTGACAGCGTTGTGGAGCTCTTTCCATGTGGTGGTCAATTCAACTAGAAATTGCTCTCCATTTTCGGTGAGTGTATAATATTTTCTTGGGGGTCCGGTCGTAGATTCTTCCCAACGATAATTGAGCAAGCCAGAATTTTTTAGTCGTGTAAGTAGTGGATAAATAGTTCCTTCTACTACAAGCATTTTTGCTTCCTTTAAAGTTTTTAAAATTTCAGCAACGTAGGCATCTTTATCTCTTAAGACGGATAAAATGCAAAACTCCAAAACACCTTTTCGCATCTGTGCTTTTGTGTTTTCTATTTTCATTATTATTAATTTACAACAAACCTAATACATAAAAAGGTATTATGTATAACATAGTATTATATTTTAACGTAAGATTAACAAATAAAGGTTCTTAAAAAATACCTATCTTAGCTATCAATCTTACAGCACTCATGAACTTTACACCAAGAAAACTCAATCTTTTTACACTTTTCAAATTGCCATCTGCTTTTTTTTCGGGTGTGCGTACAAAATCAATTGATGCACAAAAATGTGTAGTAGTCGTAAAGCACCGTTGGATCAATCAGAATCCTTTTAAATCGATGTTTTGGGCGGTTCAAGGGATGGCGGCAGAATTATCTACGGGGGCTTTGATAATGATGAAAATCCAAGCCTTAAATAAAAACGTTTCTATGTTGGTTACTAAAAATAATGCTAGTTTCAGCAAAAAAGCAAAAGGCGTTATTACCTTTACTTGTGATCAAGGAATCCTTGTGGATGAAGCCTTAGAAAAGGCGTTTGCTACGGGTGAGGGGCAAACACTAATTTTAACAGCTAAAGGGATTGATTTGGCTGGAGATGAGGTCTCTTCTTTTGACTTCGAGTGGTCTCTGAAACTCAAACAAAAATAAATCAAAAGATAGTGTTAAAGTTTACAAGGTGTCTTTAATTTTCACTAAATTTAGACAATAATCATAAAAATAAACGCCTATTCAGTAACATTACTTTTTATTAATTTTAATTTCTAAAAAATGTCAAGAGCAATGTTTGAGTACACCAAAACGGTTCTTAATAAGGTCAGTTTTGATACTACACTTTTTTGTAAAGAAGTTCAAAAGGCAGTTAAACGTTTATTACCTTACGAAATAGAAGAATTAAAATTATTTATTCAAAACCTGGTAACATTCAATCCAGATTTGAAGCAATGTATGGTTTATTTGAATTAGTCTTTTGTATAAAATTAAACTGTAAAAGTGGTCGAGAGGCCACTTTTTTTATTTTGAAACTGGACTTATAATTTGAACATTTTGAAACGCAATTGCTCCACGAATGATTCCAGAAATGATGTTGTGGAGCGCATCAATAATTTGTATTTTCAACTCACTTTTATGGTAGATCAAACTGACTTCTCTTGCGGGCGAAGGTTCACTGAAATAATGTAAGTTTTGTAGCTCTTTTTCTTTTAAGTCTAAGGTATGTAAATAGGGCAAGAGCGTCATTCCCATCCCTTCATTTGTTAGTTTTACCAACATTTCAAAACTCCCGCTTTCTAATTGAAATTCGTTTTGATCGGAAGTTTTATTTGCTTTGCATAAATTAAGCACTCCATCTCTAAAACAATGCCCATCTTCTAATAACAGCATGTCATTAATATCCAAGTCCGAAACCTCTAGGGTTTTTTTGGAGGTCAACCGATGATTGTTTGGGATGTACCCCACAAATGGTTCGTAAAACAACACACGCTCTTTGATGTGTTCATTTTTTAGAGGGGTTGCAGCTATGGCAGCATCTAAATGCCCATCTTTAATGCGTTGAATAATTTCTTCGGTATTCAGTTCTTCTATCTTAAGCTTTATTTTTGGATAGCGTTTGATAAATGTTTTAAGAAACATTGGTAATAGCGTTGGCATTACTGTTGGAATGATCCCTAATTTAAACTCACCCCCAATAAATCCTTTTTGTTGGTCCACAATATCAGTGATACGATCGGCTTCATTGACAATGTTTTTGGCTTGATTTACAATCTTACGCCCAACTTCGGTCAATTCAATTGGTTTTTTACTGCG
>Ga0102886_1000705_pt1 | contig 14293 bp, 10 predicted proteins | sample Colrivmet1550A02_FD_84499 | JGI IMG/M metagenome (GOLD analysis project Ga0102886, IMG submission 84499) | Estuarine microbial communities from the Columbia River estuary - metaG 1550A-02 | ecosystem: Environmental > Aquatic > Marine > Intertidal zone > Estuary | place: USA: Columbia River... | reverse complement strand
GATTGTCTTTGTCTCTAAGCTGAGTAACGTACCATGGAGTATTTAATAAACTTAAATTTACTACTTTTACATCCGTTCTAATTTTTTCTACTTCTTGCAAATACCATACAGGAAAGGTGTCATTGTCGCCATTAGTAAAAAAAATTGCATTTGGCTCACATGTTTGTAGCATATTATAGGCCATATCCCAAGCAATATAATTACCAGTTCTATCATGCTCATCATAGTTTGCAATTAACATTCTCAATGGAATAAAAACTAAGAACATAGAAATCATAAAATAAGAGGCTTTTAGCTTGATAGATTTTTCTAGCAAAGTATCACTTATATAATTAATCGTATTAAAGATTCCTATAGATATCCATATTGCAAATGTCATAAAGCTAGCAACATAAGAATAATCTCTTTCTCTTGCTTGAGGGTTATCTTGATTTAAATAGAAAATAATTGCAATCCCTGTCATGATAAACAATACAAGCAATGAGAATGCATCATACTTATTTTTTCTAAAATGAAAATATGCTCCAAATAATCCCATAATCAATGCCAGTGGCAATCCAAATTGCCTCCAATCTACGCCATCTTGTTTAGGTAATGCCCCAAAATCAGACACAAAGGAATCATTACTAGGTCCCTTACCAGCAAATTGCCATAAGAAATATCTGATATACATTTTATTGATCTGATAGGCCCAAAGAAAACTTGCCTGCTCAGATATATTGTATGTCATATAGTTGTAGTCTTGCCTACTAGAAAATTCAAAATCTGGGTATTCAGGACTACCTACTACAGAAATTTTTGACGGAAGATTGTTAAATTTTCTTGGGAGCAATGACATTGAACCGTACTGATCACGATTTAAATAAGAAGTAGCTTCTATTATTGTCTCAGGATTATTTTCATCAATATTAGGATTTTGCCCTGATCGAATAAAAATTGTCAAATAGGTCGAATATCCAATAATAATTAAAAATAAAGACGTATAAATAAGTGATGAAATTGTCTTCTTATTTTTAATGCTGCTATATAAAAAATAGAATAACGTCCCCATAAGCAACAATAAGCCTTCAAAGCCTATTTTTGATACAATAGTAGGAAATCCTTTAATAATAACATTCTGTATTACAATAAAGGTTAGTAGCGACAAGCTTAATGTAACTATTAAATTTTTAGTTGAAAAATTAGAAGTAGAAAAGTAGATAATTAACCCTATGAAAGGAATCGTGAGCAAATTTAATAGATGTACCCCCGTAGCTAAACCAATGACATAAACAATTCCCATCAAGTACATCGTGCTATGCTCTTTTTCTTTATACTTGGACCACATTAAGATTAAATACACTACTAACGCTGTCATGAAACCGCTTAATGCATATACTTCAGTTTCAACAGCATTAAACCAATGGCTATGAGTAAAAGCAAATGTTAATGATGCGGTTAATGAAGACCACATTTTAAAATGCTTTACATCATCTTTGCTATCAAGTCTATCAATAAATTGGTTACAAATAAGGAATAATAGACTAATCGTAGCAGCGCTAATCAATGGAGAAAAAATGTTCATACGAAAAGCGATATCTGAACTAATTGGAATCAATGTGAATAGTTTACCAATCAGTAAGAATAATGGACTGCCTGGCGGATGAGGTATTCCTAATATATGAGACGTAGCGATAAATTCACCAGTATCCCAGAAAGATACTGTTGGTGCCATCGTAGAAAAATAAACTGCAAAGGTTATGAAAAAAACAAGAGTTGCTAAGAACCTTTCTAATGCCAAAGAATAATTAAGAAAAAAATTTAGATTATTCTTCAGAGCTTGAATCATCGCTATCTTCTGAACTAGTTGCAGCTTCTACTTCTACAGGTTTTGCATCTTCAGTCTTTTCAACTTCTACATAATTCATTTTTAATTCTGATAAAACTTTCTCGAAGTATTCTTTCTCTTGATCAGTAAGACTAGCATGCATTCTACTATTTATCATATCTAACATATCAATTTGGATAGATGCTTGTGTTAAATCTACCGACATCTCATTGGTCATTGGATTTTGTATTTTTCCTAAAGCAATCCAAACGCCATATACTGATTGAGAAATCAGTGAATCAAAAAGTTGTTTTTCTGTATAAGGTTTTGTTGTCATTTTTTCCCCTCTAATTAACGGTTGTTTTCAAAAATAATTTTAAATATTCATTATCAAATCTCTGCTTAATCAAACTATTGATTGGAGCCTCTAAATTTGCATCATTATGAATAATATCAAAAGCTTTCATTCTAGCATCTCTAATGATTGGTCCATCAGTAGTTAAATCGGCAATTCTAAATTTAATAAATCCGCTTTGTCTTTCACCAAAGAATTCTCCTGGACCTCTTAATTTTAAATCTTCATCAGCAATCTCAAATCCATTTCTACTTTTAGTTAATATGCTTAAACGTTGTTTTGTATTTGGAGATTCACTGTCACTGCAGAGTATACAGTAACTTGTTAGCTTTCCTCTGCCCACCCTTCCTCTTAGTTGGTGCAATTGACTTAGTCCAAATCGTTCACAATTATTGATTAGTATAACAGAAGCATTTGGGTTATCAATACCCACTTCCACTACTGTAGTTGATACTAAAATCTGAATTTCATGATTCATAAATTGTTGCATTACTTTATTTTTTTGATCTGGATCTAATTTCCCATGCATTAATCCAACAGTTAAGTCTGGAAAAATATTTTGGGTCAATAAATCATATGATTCAGATGCTGCATCAAGATCTTGCTTCTCAGTTTCTTCAATGAGCGGATATACAACTATTGCTTGTCCTCCTATTGTTATTTTTTCGCGAATAAAATTATAAGCAGTATCTAAGTTATTTTTTTCAATATGGGACGTAAATACATCTGGTCTATTTTTTGGCAATTCATCAATAATTGATAAGTCCATATCTCCATTATATGTTATAGCCAACGTTCTCGGGATTGGTGTCGCTGTCATTGCCATTAAATTGGGGACAGCAGATTTTTTCAATAGTAGTTGTCTTTGATTTACCCCAAATCTATGTTGCTCATCTATAATAGATAATCCTAGATTTTGAAATACTACATCTTTTTGAAATAGTGCATGAGTACCCACAACTATCTTTGATTCACCTTCTTTAATAGATTCTAAGACTACTTTTTTTTCTTTGCTCTTCAAGCTACCGACCAATAATGAGCATTCAACTCCAAGTTTTTCATATTCTATTTTAAAAATTTTATATAATTGTTTTGCTAGTAAGTCAGTAGGTGCCATTATCGCAACTTGATAATCATTTTCAACTACAACAGATGAAGCTAAAATTGAAACGATTGTTTTCCCGCAACCAACATCTCCTTGGATCATACGATTCATTGGATTTTCTGATAAAAAATCATCAATGATCTCTCTAAGAACTCGTTTCTGACTATCAGTTAATTCGAAACTTAAATTTTTTAATATTTGATTATAATATTTAGTCTTAAAACTTATCGGAGTAAAACGGTTTTCCTTTATTTTCTTTTTTCTTAAAGCTAGAAGAATTTGTAAGAAAAAATGTTCATCAAATTTAAGCCTATGAATTGATTCATTTAATTTATCAACACTATTAGTAAAATGAATATTCCTCAATGCAGAATCTAGAGAGCAAATTTTAAAATTATCCTGCTGTTTGTTGTCAAAATGGTCTTCAATATCATCGAGAGATTCTAAGGCAAGATAAATAATTTTTCTTAAATTTCTATTATCAAGACCTGATTTCTTTAAATCTTCGGTCAAAGGATAAACAGGAATTACAAATCCAGTACTAAGAGATATTTCATTCGCATTCAATTTGTCGTATTCAGGATGAACAATTTGAACATTTCCTTTATAGTCAGCGACTTTACCATGAACAGCCAATAAATCTTTTTCTTTTAAAGATTGATAGATATAATCTGATCCATTAAACCACATCAATCGAACAGAGCCAGTATGATCTGCAAGTGTGGCTGTCAAAAAATTACCGCGTTTCATTTTCCTTAAGTTAATCGATTTAACTCTACCTACAATATTCACTTCAGTGTTTGTTTTTATAGAACCTATTAACTGAATTGATGTTCTATCTAGATACTTTCTTGGAAAATAATATAGTAAATCTTTAATAGTATGAATATTAAGAGATTCTAAAACCTGGGCTCTTCTTGGACCAACGCCCTTAATATATTGAATAGGAGTTTCTAATAAATTAGAAGGATTATTGAATTCCATAAATGGACATTACTTCCATTCTTTTCGATATGTATATGTAATAAGCTCTGAGCTATTAGGTTGGATTTCTAATGGAAAGTAAATAGTAGATGCATCATCTTTTATATACATACTTGAAGATTCTTTAATCACCCAATCTCCAACAATTTTTTCAATAGCTTTGACTTTTATAGACTCATTGGAAGTATTCATTATTTGAAGCGATATAGTTGATTCCTCACTATTATTTTGACGATCAAAATTTAGAATTCTACGTTTACCTATAATATCAAATGCTTTTCCTGCATCTAATACAGCGTTACCACCTTTATATAACTGACTTAAGCTATTTTTACCAATAAAAGATAGCTCCCCATTCATATTTTTTTCATATAGATATATTACTCCGGATGGTAAAGGTAATTCTAGATTATTCTCTTTAGAGTTTTGAAAAGAAATTTCAATACTTAATGGCTCATCTCTCTGATCACGTTCTGAATTTTTAAAAATATATTTTTTTTCATACCCAATCTCTGTTTTAGGCATTAAAGGAAACTGAATTGTCTCAAGAGCTCTTAAATTTAAATTAGTACCTAAATCGAAAATATAAAAATCTCCTAACTCTTTAGTTCTTTCTGACATGGTCATTCCTCTAGAAGCAACCATCGGCATATTTCTAGCTTTACTACTGCTGCCTACAGGGACTAAACCTTCTACAACTTTTATATCTACTCCCAATAAATTCATATTAGACCCATTAACTACCTCAGCATCTATACTAAGAGCTGCAGTAGAATCGCTATCACTTAACTGTAGCTTATACACTGGCTTCCAACTAAATCCTGAACTTAAATAAGTTAATTCTGCAGTAATACTATCTAGCCCTTCAGAGAAAATTTCCCATGAAATTTGTGGAGTAAATTTATTCTGCACTTGCTTTGATTTCAGTGAAATATATTCCACTCTAGATCTTTGAAAAATTATAAGTCCTTTATTTGTATTGATAGAAATAGATGAAGAATTAATATCTAATAAAGCTCCTTGCACTACCGAATCATTTATTGGTTTCACTTCTACTAATGACCCAATATTTTTTTTCAGATAAGAATCCGTAGAATAAAAATTTTTATTTAATGTTTGAGACCCAACTTCTACGCCTTGAATATTTAATAAAGGTGAATCAAACACAATATTTGGTGAAAGATTATTAAAAAATGTAATATTCTTTCCATCTTTTAAATTCCATAAAATTGGTTCTTTTATGATAGCAAAGCTATCTTTATAAATTGTTAGCGTTCTGTTTGGTTGGATTGATTCTACTTCTTGAGCAAACAGGATATTTAGTGCAAATATTGCTATTAATAATTTTTTCATTTCAACATCTCAATATTGGCAATTATTTTTTCTCTTTCAAAGATAAAATCATCTAATTTACTTTTTTCATGATTGACAATTTTTTCAGGTGCTTTATCTGTAAACGCCTTATTACTCAATTTTGTTTCAATTACTGCAATAAAACCTTCTATATCTTGTAATCTTTTATTCAATTTTAGCATTTCTTCCTTAGAATCAACTAAATCACCTAATGGTACATATACGACACAATTTTTACATATACCAACTGCAGATTGCTTAGGTTTATCTAGATTTATTTCAATATTTAAGTTTTCTAGATTAGTTAAAACCATAATCATACTTTTTAAACTATCAAATAAAGATTCATCCGCAACATTTTTAATAGAAATTGATGCACTAATTTTTTGAGTAGGAGCAACGTTTAATTCTGATCTAATTGTGCGAATGGCAACTACAATCTCTTTTAGAGATAGAATCCTAGCTTCATCATATTGTAGATTCCCTGAACTAATTGTTGGCCAAGAGGATATAATAATATCTTTATCTGAATCATTTTTTAAATAACTCCATATTTCTTCAGTTATAAATGGAGCAATTGGATGCAATATTAATAAGACTTTCTTCAATACCTCTTTTGCAACAAGAAATGTATTATTTTTTTCTGATTTATCTGAGCTATTAAATTTGATTTTAGCAATTTCAATATACCAATTACAAAATTCATTCCATGTAAAATCATAAATGACTTTTATTGCTTCATTAAATTGATAATTACTATAATGAACATTTACTTTCTTAAGAGTAGTATCTAATTTTGAAAGTATCCATTGATCATATATATCCAACGACTCTCTATCTATAGTATTACTAAAATCTTCATCATGATTAATCATAATGAATCTGCTAGCATTCCAAATTTTATTCATAAAATTTCTGCCTATTTCTAATCCATTTTCAGAGAAATAAACATCAGATCCTTGTGGAGACATTAGCATGATTGAAAATCTAGTTGCATCTGTACCATATTTTTCAAATAATTCGATTGGGTCTGGTGAATTTCCGAGAGATTTACTTAATTTTCTTCCAGTACTATCTCGTAAAATGCTAGTGAAATAAACATCTTTAAACGGGATTTCATCTAAGAATTCTATGCCAGAAATAATCATTCTTGCTACCCAGAAAAATATAATATCTGGACCAGTCACCAATATATCGGTTGGATAATATTGTTTCACCAATTTTTCATTATTAGGCCAACCATGAACTCCAAATGGCCGCAGCCATGAACTAAACCATGTATCTAGAACATCTTTATCCTGCTCCCAATTTTCAATATCTTCAGGAGGAGTTATAGATACATACCAATTCTCTTGTTTGCTATGATCAGAACCTTTTTTATACCATACTGGAATACGATGACCCCAATATAATTGGCGACTAATACACCAATCCTGAATATTGTCCATCCAATGATTATATGTTTTTACCCAATGATTTGGATGAAACTTTATTTCACCAGATTTAACAACTTCTGTAGCAGGTTTTGCAAGTTCTTTCATCTTTAAGAACCACTGATTAGATAAATAATATTCTATTGGAACATCGCCTCTTTCAGAGTACCCTACCTTATGAAGATAGTTTTCTTCTTTTAATAAAAAACCTTCTGTTTCTAAGTCATTAATAATTTGCTTTCTAGCCTTTTCTCTAGTCAATCCAACATATTTATCAGGAGCATTAGAATTAATTGATCCATCTGGATTCATAATATTTAACATATCAAGTGCATGAGTAATACCCACATTATAATCATTGGGATCATGAGCCGGTGTTATTTTAACGCAACCTGTACCAAATTCAGGGTCAACCATTTTGTCTGCAATAATTGGAATAGTTTTATTCACCAGAGGTAAAATTGCATTCTTACCAATCAAAGATTTAAATCTTTTATCTGATGGATTCACTGCTATAGCAGCGTCACCAAGCATTGTTTCTGGTCTGGTAGTAGCAATTTCAATAAATGTATCAGAATCTTCAATTTTATATTTTATGTACCACAACTTTCCTTCAACTTCCTTAAAGATAACCTCTTCATCGCTTAAGGCGGTTTGAGATTTTGGGCACCAGTTAACTAATCTATTTCCTTTATGAATTAGGCCTTTATTATATAATCTTACAAATGATTCTAAGACAGCATTAGAATAGTCTTCATCCATTGTAAAAGTAAGTTTATCCCAATCACATGAATTCCCTAGCTTTTGCTGTTGTTCGAGAATAATCCCACCATATTTTTCTTTCCATTCCCATGCATGAGTTAAAAATTCCTCTCTAGAAATATCTTTCTTATTAATTCCTTTATCTTCTAGCATTTTAGCTACTTTTGACTCCGTAGCTATAGATGCATGATCTGTCCCAGGAATCCAAGATACATTTTTCCCTTCCATTCTTGCTTTTCTACTGAGTATATCCTGTATTGTATTGTTTAATACATGCCCCATTGTCAACTTACCAGTAACATTAGGTGGTGGAATTACAATAGTATAATTCTCCTTATCTTCTAGCGGTGATGAAGAAAAATATTTCCTTTCCATCCAGTAATCATACCATTTTTTTTCTAAAATGCTTGGAGAATATTTTGTATCTAACAGTTTCATTATAAAGAGTTTTTTAAGTAGTTAACTAATTCTATGGCATCCTCTTGTGTTTCTGCTTCTGCAAAAACGCGAACTATAGGCTCTGTATTTGATTTTCTAATATGAACCCACTTATGTTCTTTTTTCCAAATAAACTTTATGCCATCTAACTGATTAATTTCGTCACAATTAAATACAGTCGCAAGAGTATCAATACTAAAATTATTGTTATCAGCTAATTCGATTTTATCTTTTATTAAATGATAGCTTGTCATCTCAGCAACAATTTCATTAATGGACTTATCTATGTTAGTTAATAGATTTAATATCATTCCTATTGCTACTGCAGAGTCTCTACCTAAATGTACTTCTCTTAAAATAACACCACCATTACCTTCTCCACCCATATTTGCATTATTTTTTTCCATTAGTTCGACAACATTTGCCTCGCCTATTTTAGATCGCAATAAAACATTGTTTGATGCATTGACTACGTCTTCTGTGAGTTGTGAGGTAGACAAATTAGTGACTAAAACTTCCTTACCATCTATACCAGAACAATAATTCATCGTTGCTAATGCTAGCGTATACTCTTCCCCTATTGCTACTCCTTTATTAGAAACAATTGATAGCCTATCTCCGTCTGGATCAGTAGCAAAACCAATATCTGCTCCAACTTCTACAACCTTCTTTTCTAAATCATTTAGACTAGAAGAAAGCGGTTCGGCAACTCGTGTAAAATTACCATCGCCATTACAATTAATTGTTGTTATATCACACCCTAAATCTTTACATAGTTGCGGTAAAATAGTTGAGCCTCCACCATTCACTGCATCTATAACTACTTTAAAATTTTTAGAACGAATAGCATCAGATTGAATACATTTAGCAGAAAATACTTTAGCAATATGCTCTTCGTTTCCAGAACTATAAGCTGATACCTTACCAATTACTTCTGCTTTATTCAGGACAATTTTACTATCTACAGATAAAAATAATGTATTACATTGATCTGGAGATAAAAATGTCCCATTTTTTTGAAGAAATTTTAATCCATTATATTCAGTTGGATTATGACTAGCTGTAATTACAATTCCGCCATCATATTTATCTTTTTCTGTCATTAACTGTATAGTTGGAGTTGTTGCTAAATCACAGTTATCTACATTGACTCCATATTTAGTTAGAGCATCGATAACCCATTGTGATATTTCTTTACCAGAAGGCCTACCGTCTCTTCCAATGACACATGATGTAATATTTTGATTGGAAATAAATGACGCAATATATTGATCAATCATTGCTGAACTGAAATCATCTTTGACAATACCTCTGAGTCCTGATGCACTTCTTATAAGCATATCGGAGATTAGAACATTTTTTGGAAAATAGAAAGAGGAGTTATCAGACTAATTATTGAATTTTGCTAGTCTAATAGCTCTGCGAATAGTTTGTTTTTTTGCAATTCTTTTTGTGACGCTTGGTTTTTCGTAAAAAGCTTTTCTTTTTACATCTTTAAGCACGCCAGAACGTTCCCATTTCTTTTTGAAACGTCTTAACGCTCTTTCAAGCGATTCATTGTCTTTTATATTTACTTCTATCATAGTGCGGAAACTTAACGATAAAAATGAGAAATGCCAATTATCATATAATATTATTAGATATGTCAATAAATTCGCTGACCGTTAACTGCTCTGGTCTTCTCTTAAAATCTACTTTACAGACATCTAAGTCAATATTGAGTGTCGATAATGAATTTCTTAACATTTTTCTTCTCTGATTAAAAGCCATCCTTACTACTTGACTGAATTTTTTAATATTTACATCATTCTTATTGAAATCTGATCTTTTTTCAATGGAAATAAACGCAGATTGTACTTTTGGTCTAGGAATAAAGACATTAGGCGAAATAGAAAAACAAATTTTAATATCAAAAAACAAACGGGTCATAACAGTCACTCGACTATAATCTTTTGTGCCTATCTTTCCTGTTAAGCGTTGAGCAACTTCTTTCTGCACCATCAAATATGCCCTATCCCAACTATCTAGGTGGTCAATTAACCAGAAAATAATTGGAGAGGTAATATTGTAAGGTATATTACCTATCACTACTGGAGAATCAATCTCTAAACTATCTAAATCTACTTTTAAGATATCTTGATTGATAATCTTTAAGCCTGATAACTTTTCATGTACCTCTAAAATTTTAATTAAATCAGGATCTATCTCTACCATAGATAAACTCTTTGCAACATCAACTAACTTTTCACTTAAGGCCCCTTGGCCCGGACCAATCTCTAATACATTCTCTTCAGCAGTAATATCAATTGTCTTAATGATTTTATCTAATAGATTATTATCTACAAGAAAATTTTGACCCCATTTTTTCTTAGCAAATACCATTATATTTTAAAAAATACTTCAGCGTTATTTGTCGTTTGCTTTGCTATTTCTTCAAATTCAATATCTAGCAAATCTGATACGAACAATGCTATATCTTTAACATATTTTGGCTCATTTGGTTTACCTCGAAATGGTTGGGGAGCTAAAAAAGGACAATCTGTTTCTAATACAAAATCTTTGAGTGCAATATTTTGAATTGCAGACTGGTTAATAGAGTTCTTGAATGTCACGTTACCTGAAAAAGATAGTAGAACATTTAGACCAAGTAGTTGTTCAGCAAAACTTATACCACTTGAATAGCAATGGGCCAACGCTCTGTCAAATGGGTGATTTTTAAGAACTTCTAAAATATCTTTATCTGCATCTCGATTATGGAAAATAATTGGTAAAGACAATGATTTAGCTAATTCCATCTGCTCTATCATCACATTCTCTTGAATATCTTTTGGAGATATATTTCTATAATGATCGATGCCTATTTCACCTATAGCAACGACCTTTTTACTACTAAGCGCAAGAGTTTCAAGGTCTTTTATATAATCTTTGGTAACATCTTTTGAATCATGAGGATGAATACCGACTGCAGCATAAACATTATCATATGTGTTTGCTATATCGACAGATTGCTTGGATGTATTTAAGTCAGTTCCAATACATACAATTTTTTGAACGTCATTCTTATGTGCTTCATCTAAAACTGTATCCAGATTATTATACATCTGATCATAATATAGGTGAGCATGCGTATCAATCAATGTCATTGGACAATTCTCGGAAAAATTGGGTCTCCTTTGGAAATTTTATCACCAGGCTTTAAAGCTCCCCAATCCAATTTAAAGTCTGTAGCTCCTAAGGCTATTAGTATTTCTTTAGACTTTCCTGGCATAACAGGAGAAAGCATAATGGCAGCTACTCTTAAAGATTCTGCTGCATGATATAAAATATGTCCAGCTGACTCTTTATCTTCTTTCACGAGTTTCCATGGCTGATTTTTTTCCATATAACCATTCACAGATCTGACAAAATTCATAACTTCATGAAGAAGGCTATCCATTTGAAAATGATCTAAATGCTTCTTTATATCAATAGCATCGAAGCTTTTTGATAAGTCACTCTCTTTACTTTTATAGCTAGGCATTTTATCGTCAAAATTATTACTAATCAACGTACATACTCGACTTACTAGGTTGCCCAAGTCATTTGCTAAATCACTATTATATTTTTTGACGAAAGAATCCATTGAGAAAGTAGCGTCTAAACCTAACACCATCTCACTCATTAAATAATATCTAACTGAATCAACGCCAAATTCGTCAATTAATATCAAAGGATTAATAATATTCCCAAGAGATTTGCTCATTTTTTTCTCATCAGTTAACCACCATCCATGTGCAAAAATAGCTTTTGGCAACGGCAAATTTAGTGACATCAACATTGTAGGCCAGTATACTGAATGTGTAATTAAGATATCTTTACCTATTAAATGAACATCAGCAGGCCAATGTAAATCAAAAGTGTTATTATCTTCCGAATACTTTGGAGCAGAGATGTAGTTAATAAGTGCATCAAACCATACATATGTTACATAATCTTTGTCAAATGGAATCTCAATACCCCATTCTAACCTAGACTTTGGTCTAGATATACATAAATCAGATAAATCTTGCTTTAAAAACCCTAATACTTCATTTTTTCTACTTTTAGGCTGTATAGATAGCTCGTCACGTTCAATCTTTTTGATTAACTCTGATTGATATTTACTCATTTTAAAAAAATAGTTTTTCTCTTTGATTTTTTTCACCTCGCCAAAAAGACCGCTCTCTACTTCTTTTTCTGTAATAAATCTCTCTTCAGATATCGAATACCATCCCTCATACTCATCTTGATATATATCTCCATTTTTATACACTTGATTCAAGATCTTCTGTACAATCCTTGTATGACGTTTTTCTGTAGTTCGTATAAAATCTGAATAATTTATATTTAGTTTTTCCCATAGCTCTATAAATGCTGGGGCCATTTTATCACAATGCACCCTTGGAGTAACTTGATTTTTTTCAGCAGCTTGTTGAACTTTTAAACCGTGTTCATCTAGTCCTGTTAAGAAAAAAGATTCCTCCCCAATAATATTTCGGAATCTTGATAGAGTATCAGCTAAGATAGTAGTATATGCATGTCCTATATGAGGCTTGTCATTTACATAATATATTGGAGTTGTAATATAATATTTTTTCATAATCTAATTTAATGAGTTATGACTATTTATAATCATATTCATTATAGATAGTTTTGGAGCACTATGTGATTTCAAATTATTTAAACATTTCTCAATTTCTCTTAATAAATATAATATATTAGAATTTTCATTTTTAACTAAAAAATCTTGTCCCAATGCAGTGAAATCATCCCAATCAAATGAAATAGTAATTGACTCTTTGATTAGCGAAGTACATTCAAGCCATTTTTTAATAATGCCTAATTCTAGATAAAAAATTTCTCTCTTACTGTTAAAGCTTAATAACATATCTTCAGAAAATAATGAGACCGATTCTGCGCTATTATATTGAATACAATCAACATACCTAGTAATAATACTTATAACCAATTCTTTAGAATATTCATCTAATAAATCTATTTTTTCCAAATTATTATTAGACAAAAATGATAAAACATCTGCATCAAAATTTCTCTTTCTACTCAAAATATCAGAAAGATTTTCAGATGTAATTCTTGGGATATTAATTGTTTGACATCTTGAAGCAATTGTCGATACAACATTATTAATTGAGTCCGTTACTAATAAAAAAGAAGTGTTATTTGGTGGTTCTTCTAGAATCTTCAATAAAGCATTTGCAGATTCAGCAGACCCTTCTGATAAAGCATGCGCATCAAAAATAATTACAACTTTTTTATGATTAGACTTAAAAAATATATTTTTTTTAAGATTCTTTAAGACATTAATAGGAATACGTTTGCTATTAGACAATTTATTTTTCTTTAATGGAAACACTAGTTTTGTTTTCCAATAACTATTCCATTCTTGGTATTCTTTGTCATCCATTTTAGAACTTTTAAATAAATTTTTATAAAAATCACTATCTCCAGGTAGAATAAGGAAAATATTTGGATTATTGATAAACTCGTTTAATTGAAATCCAGTAATTAGACTACAAAACTGTAATGCAAACGCCTCTTTACCGGAACCGCTTGGACCATGAATAAGATATGCATTTCCTATCCTATCTTTAGACACAATAGACTGAATATGATTCCAAGACTGAGGTTGTAGCTTACTTATATCCATTTTTTATCCATTGTGTTGGGTTTAATTTTTGATTATTCCCCCAAATTTCAAAGTGTATAATATTATTATTTGAAACAAAGCCAATCTCTTGCCCTTCTTTAACAATCATATTTTCATTAATTAATAAATTTTCTAAATGTGTAAAGACTGTAAAATATCCACCATCGTGATCAATAATCACAGTGGTTCCATACCCAGAAATAAATGTAATGGTAGTGACTAAACCGTCAAATACACTTTTTACTGGTGTTGTTGAAGTAGCTCCAATATCAATACCTGGATTATCTAAGGTTGTATTTAATTTTGAATTCCACTGTGGCCCAAAACCTTTTACAATTTTTCCTTTCACAGGCCAGATTAGTTCTCCTTT
>Ga0102886_1000702_pt1 | contig 14306 bp, 8 predicted proteins | sample Colrivmet1550A02_FD_84499 | JGI IMG/M metagenome (GOLD analysis project Ga0102886, IMG submission 84499) | Estuarine microbial communities from the Columbia River estuary - metaG 1550A-02 | ecosystem: Environmental > Aquatic > Marine > Intertidal zone > Estuary | place: USA: Columbia River... | reverse complement strand
TCTGAAACAAGTGAATTAATTTCGCAATTGCTTTATGGCGACTATTTTAAGGTTTTGGAACACCGAAAATCATGGAGTCGCATCCGTTTAGGATTTGACAAGTATGAGGGTTGGATTGATAACAAACAATTTCAATTTATTGATGAATTGGAATACAAAGAACTTCACAAGTCCGATCCGCTAATGGCCACAGATCTGGTTGATTTTATCACAGATCAAAAACAACAGTTACATCCTATTTTGTTAGGCACGTCGCTTAATGGCTTATCCTATCTAAAACATGCTTTTGAAGGATCAAAATCTGTTGGAACCAAAGACAAATCTAAACTTGTAGAAACTGCTACTTTATACCTCAACACTCCTTATTTATGGGGAGGCAAAACACCTTTTGGTATAGACTGTTCTGGTTTCGTTCAGATGGTTTATAAACTGAATGGATTCAAAATTTTAAGAGATGCTTCTCAACAAGCATCTCAAGGAGATGCACTTAGTTTTATTGAAGAAAGTGAACCTGGAGATCTGGCTTTCTTTGATAATAATGAAGGAGACATTATCCATGTAGGTATTATTATGGAAGACCACCGCATTATTCATGCACATGGTAAAGTTCGGATAGATTTACTAGACCAAAGCGGCATCTATAATGTGGATACCAGAACACACTCTCATAAATTGAGAGTCATCAAAAAAATTATTTCATAAAAAAGCCATTCAAATTGAATGACTTTATAATTAAGCAGTAAAATTATCAGCTATTATTTTGGTTCTAAGGTGTCTGATATAGCTTTAAATTCTTTATACTTGTCTGTATCTCCTACAGCACTGTATATGTTTGCTAAGGTTTTAGAAGCTTGATAATTTCTTGGGTCTATTCCAAATGCACTTTCTAAATACGGGATTGCGTCTAGGTATAACTGGTTGCGCTTCGCTTTTAATTCGTCGTACTTTCGATCGTCAGCAGCAGAAGACCCTAGTTTATTCATTTCTTCAAGAATCGACTCTTCTTGCCCTAAAATCAAAGCTGCTAAATTAATGTATGCATTTATATAGTCTGGCTTTAATTCGATAGCTCTTAAATAGTATTTTTTAGCGCTTTCGTAATCATTTGTATCCGTTGAAATGACTCCTAAATTATATTGTAATTCTGGATTAATTGGATCTTTCTGAATAGCAACTTCCAACAATTCTTTAAATTTTTCAGCATTGCCCATTGAGTAATAAACATTGGCTTCTGTCAATAGTAAATTTAAATCATCAGGTGCCTCTGCTCTGGCCACTGCCATTGCTTGAAGTGCTTTTTCATTTTCCCCATTTTGAACATAAATAAGGGCTATGTTTTTAATGATTTCGGGAAACTTAGATTTAGTCGTTTCATCTTTGGGATTAATGTGTGTTTTGGATTTAATCGAAAGATCTCTTAGAACTTTACTTCCAAACTGTTCTTCAACCTGTGTTTCTTTATTTGTAGCAAGAAAATTTTGTTCGATTCCAGTATAATCTAAACTTCTCAACTCTTCATACATTGCTAGAGATCGGTCATATAACTTTGCATTTACTGCAGTAGAAGCGGCATAAAACAAATAAACAGTATCTTTAGGAGACAGCTTATAAGCATATTCAAAATAATCTGAAGATGCCACATATTCATCCGTTTGTAAAAGAGAACTTCCTTTGTTGACAAGAGCTACTTTTATGTTTTGGGTTTGATTTTTTACTCCTTGCTCCTGTGCTGGTGAGGTCGCTAATTTTAGCGTTTCAATGGATTTTTTGATGGTACTAAAATCCGGCTCACCATTATTTAGGTAATATATACTTCTGTATAGGTAATATTGACTTTTATATTTATCGTCCATAGAACCTAAAAGAGCTTCGGCTGCATCGAGTGCAACGCCTGCTTTTTCATAATTTCCCTTATCTAACTCTTTGCCCGCCGTTTTGATTTCTTTCTTTTGGGCAATAGCAGAAATACTAAAAGTTAGTGCTATTATTAATATAAAATATTTTTTCATCCTGTTTAAGTTTTAATAATTAATGTTATTCTTCTTCTTCTTGAGAGTCACTTGATGTCCCACCTGCTTCTACTGATTTAACATTTTCAGCAACTTCTTCCACTAATCCTTCAATTGCTTCAATTTCTTCTTCATCTTCACGCATTACTTTTGCAACGGCAGCGATGGAATCGTTTCCTTTAAGATTGATCAAACGAACTCCTTGTGTAGCACGCCCCATTACTCTTAAATCTTCAACAGCCAATCGAATTGCAACACCTGATTTGTTAATGATCATTAAATCATCTTCATCGGTTACATTTTTGATAGATACTAAACTCCCCGTTTTATCAGTGATTGAAATTGTTTTAACTCCTTTACCTCCTCTGTTTGTAATTCTATAATCTTCCAAACTTGAACGTTTTCCATAGCCATTTTCAGACACAACTAGGATATTACTTTCCATATCATCAACAGCAATCATTCCGATCACCTCATCCGCTTCATGTGCAAGTGTAATTCCTCGAACACCCGAAGCACCCCGACCCATTGGACGGGTTTTGGCTTCTTCAAATCGAATGGCCTTACCGGATTTTAACGCTAACATTACTTGGCTTTCACCAGTGGTTAACTTTGCTTCTAGTAGCTCATCATCTTCTTTGATTGTAATGGCATTAATTCCATTGGTTCTTGGTCGAGAATATTGTTCTAAAGATGTTTTCTTAACCTGCCCTTTTTTGGTGGCCATAATTACATAATGCGAATTTGTATAGTCTTCGTCTTTTAAATCTTGGGTACAAATAAACGCTTTGACTTTATCATCTTGTTCTATGTTGATTAAGTTTTGAATGGCTCGTCCCTTAGAAGTTTTACCTCCTTCTGGAATCTCATAAACACGCATCCAGAAACATTTTCCTTTTTGAGTAAAAAACAACATATATTGGTGGTTGGTTCCTACAAATAAATGTTCTAAAAAATCTTCATTACGGGTGGTAGATGCTTTTTGTCCAACACCTCCTCTATTTTGGGTTCTGTATTCTGTTAATGATGTACGTTTGATATAACCTGCATGTGAAATTGTAATTACCACTTGCTCGTTTGGAATCATATCTTCTATTGATAAATCACCCCCTGCATATTCAATCACAGAACGACGTTCATCTCCGTACTTGTCTTTAACAACAATAAGCTCATCTTTGATAATTTGCATACGACGCTCTTTTTTATCAAGAATATCTTTCAATTCATCAATTGTTTTCATGATATCGCCGTACTCTCCACGTAACTTATCTTGTTCTAAGCCTGTTAATTGTCTTAATCGCATTTCAACAATCGCTTTGGCTTGAATTTCGCTCAGTTTAAAACGTTCAATTAATTTTTCACGGGCTTGTTCGGCGTTTGAACATCCTCTAATAATCGCGATAACTTCATCGATATTATCTGAAGCAATAATCAGTCCTTCTAAAATATGAGCACGTTCTTCGGCTTTTCTAAGTTCATAAGTTGTACGACGAACTACCACTTCGTGACGGTGCTCTACAAAATGGTGAATCATATCTTTTAGATTCAACATTTCTGGACGTCCATTAACCAATGCAATATTATTGACACTGAAAGAAGATTGAAGGGCTGTGTATTTATAAAGTTTATTCAAAACAATGTTAGGAATAGCATCTCTTTTTAAGACATAAACAATGCGCATACCATTTCTATCAGATTCGTCACGAATCGTTGAAATGCCTTCCATCTTTTTATCATTCACCAAGTCAGCAGTTTTCTTAATCATATCTGCTTTGTTGACTTGGTATGGAATTTCGCTAACGATAATGCATTCACGTCCATTAACCTCTTCAATAATAGCTTTACCACGCATTACGACACGACCACGGCCTGTTTTAAATGCTTCCCTTACACCATCATAACCATAGATAATTCCACCTGTAGGAAAATCAGGGGCTTTCACATGTGTGATTAACTCATCAATATCGATATCTGTATTGTCAATATATGCGGTAATTCCATCAACTACTTCCGAAAGATTGTGAGGGGGCATATTGGTTGCCATTCCCACCGCAATTCCTGAAGCGCCATTGACTAATAGTCCAGGAATTCGAGTTGGCAACACTGTTGGTTCTTGAAGTGTGTCATCAAAGTTTAATTTGTGATCAACAGTTTCTTTATCGATATCTGCAAGCATATCTTCCGATATTTTTCGCATTCTAGCTTCTGTATAACGCATTGCTGCAGGGCTGTCACCATCAATCGACCCAAAATTACCTTGCCCATCAACTAGCATATACCTCAAACTCCATTCTTGAGCCATACGAACCATTGCATCATATACAGAGGTATCTCCGTGTGGGTGATACTTACCTAAAACTTCTCCAACAATTCTAGCCGATTTTTTATGTGCTGTATTCGATCTCACTCCGAGTTCATGCATTCCAAATAAAACCCTTCGGTGGACAGGTTTTAATCCATCCCTTACGTCAGGAAGTGCACGTGATACTATAACCGACATCGAATAATCGATGTAAGCCGACTTCATTTCATCTTCAATATTAATAGGAATTAACTTTTCACCTTCTATCATGCTACTCTATATTTTTGTTTATTTAATAACCTAGCTAATATACTACTTTTCAAAATATTACGAAGCGAATTTTAGTGACTTTTTTAATCAAATTTATCAACAATTTTAAGAAGCAAAATAGTTAACAAATAGAGTCTTAAATATTTTGATTTTAATTAGTTTTTAATATCATTTGTATAAACGAAAAATAAAAAGGTATAGTTTTTGATTTAATGCTTTTGAATTTGTAATTTTAACAAAAGTAAATTTATGGATGATAATTTTTCCCCCAGAGTTAAAGACGTTATTTCTTTCAGTAAAGAAGAGGCATTACGTCTAGGTCACGATTTTATTGGAACAGAGCATCTTATGCTTGGGCTTTTAAGAGATGGTAACGGTAAAGCAATTGATATTTTAAATGCTTTAGATATTGACCTCAGTCATTTGCGACGTAAGGTGGAAATACTCAGCCCATCCAATCCCAACATTATAATAGCTTCCAACGAGAAAAAAAACCTTCACCTGACACGTCAAGCAGAACGGGCTTTAAAAACAACTTTTTTAGAAGCGAAGCTTTTTCAAAGTAAATTTATAAATACCGCTCATCTACTTTTATGTGTTTTAAGAAATGAAAACGACCCTACCACAAAACTCTTAAATAAACTAAAAGTTGATTATGATAGCGTTAAAGAACAGTTTAAGTATATGATCACAAACGACGACGAATACACAGAGAATCCAAAAGCCTCCTCTTTCCCTAGCGAAGACATGCCAAAGGACGAAAACAAAGACAGTTCTTTTAGTCAAAGCAACAGTCCAAAAGGATCAAAAAAATCTAAGACACCTGTTTTGGATAATTTTGGAAGGGATCTTACTTCAATGGCAGAACAAGGGAAATTGGACCCTGTTGTAGGACGTGAAAAAGAAATTCAACGAGTGTCACAGATATTAAGTCGTCGTAAGAAAAATAATCCTTTGCTTATTGGTGAACCTGGAGTTGGCAAATCTGCTATTGCTGAAGGCTTGGCCATTCGAATCATAAAACGAAAAGTCTCTCGAATTTTATTTAACAAACGTGTGGTTACTTTAGATCTTGCCAGCATTGTAGCCGGTACTAAATACCGTGGACAATTTGAGGAACGTATGAAAGCGGTAATGAATGAGTTGGAAAAAAATGACGATATAATTTTATTTATCGATGAAATTCATACGATTGTTGGTGCTGGAGGTGCCACGGGAAGTTTAGATGCTTCTAATATGTTTAAACCTGCATTAGCCCGCGGTGAATTGCAATGTGTGGGTGCAACAACTCTTGACGAATACAGACAGCACATAGAAAAAGATGGAGCGCTTGAGCGTCGTTTTCAAAAGGTCATCGTAGAACCAACAACAGAGAGTGAAACAATTGAAATATTAAACAATATTAAAAATAAATATGAAGACCATCATAACGTCGATTATACAGATGAAGCTATTGAAGCTTGTGTAAAATTAACAAATCGTTATATGACCGATCGGTTTTTACCAGACAAAGCAATTGACGCATTAGACGAGGCAGGATCAAGAGTTCATATTACAAATATTGATGTGCCCGAACAGATCGTGGAACTAGAAGCTCAGCTAGAAGAAGTAAAAGCCACAAAAAATTCTGTAGTTAAAAAGCAAAAATACGAAGAAGCTGCCAAACTAAGGGATGATGAAAAACGCCTGGAAAAGAGCCTTACAGAAGCACAAACAAAATGGGAAACAGAGTCTAAATTAAATCGGATTATAGTTACCGAAGAAAATGTAGCTGAAGTCGTTTCTATGATGACTAGTATTCCTGTGAACCGTATTGCACAAAAAGAAAGCAACAAATTATCAAAACTTCCCGAGCTTATAAACGGAAAAGTCATTGGACAAGACGAGGCGGTTTCAAAGGTAGTAAAAGCCATTCAGAGGAATCGTGCTGGACTCAAAGACCCCAACAAGCCTATTGGGTCATTTATATTTTTAGGACAAACTGGCGTTGGTAAAACACAACTAGCCAAGGTACTCGCTAGAGAATTATTTGATAGCGAAGACTCCCTTGTAAGGATTGACATGAGTGAGTACATGGAGAAATTTGCTATTTCAAGATTGGTTGGAGCACCTCCAGGGTATGTTGGTTATGAAGAAGGTGGACAACTCACCGAAAAAATTCGTCGCAAACCTTATGCAGTTGTTCTTTTAGATGAAATTGAAAAAGCACATCCAGACGTGTTTAATATGCTTCTTCAAGTACTTGATGATGGGTTTTTGACGGACAGCTTAGGTCGAAAAATTGACTTTAGCAACACAATCATTATCATGACTTCTAATATTGGAGCTCGAAAATTGAAGGATTTTGGGTCAGGGGTTGGATTTGGAACTTCCGCTCAAAAATCTCAACAAAGCTCTAATGCTCGATCTGTAATTGAAAATGCACTTAAGAAAGCATTTGCACCAGAATTTTTGAATAGAATTGATGATGTAGTCGTGTTTAACAACTTAGAAAAAGAAGATATTGATAAAATTATTGATATCGAACTTGAAAAACTTCTAAAACGCATTTCAGAGCTTGGATACACTCTAAAACTAAGCAAAAAAGCAAAAAATTTTATTGCTGAAAAAGGATTTGACAAGCAATACGGAGCACGACCGTTAAAGCGTGCCATCCAAAAATATGTCGAAGATGCACTTGCAGAAGAAATTATTAAATCCAATGCGCATGAAGGAGACACTATAAGTCTAGACCTTAGCAAAAATGATGCTAAGTTAGAGATCAAAATAAAGTCGCCCAATGAGACAAAAGAATCTTAATAATGAGGCCTCACAATGTGGGGCTTTTTTTTGGCTTTAATCAAATAAAATGTTATTTTCCAATTCAAGTGTTTGAATAAAATTGATGGCTTTCTTAATATCATTATGCAGAACTCTGTCTTCAGTTACTTTTGGGATTTCTGTCCTAAAACTAGATAGAATCGCGGATAGAAATGGAGATGTTTTTTGGTTTCTAAAAAACAATGCCTGGGAAGCATTTAGCAATTCAATAGCTAAAACGCGCTCTACATTCTCTAAAATTTGATATGCTTGAATGGCGGCATTGGCCCCCATACTCACATGGTCTTCTTGTCCATTAGATGACACGATAGAATCAACACTAGCAGAGGTTGCTAATTGCTTGTTTGCACTTACTATACTCGCCGCTGTATATTGTGGAATCATAAACCCTGAATTTAGCCCCGATTTTTCAACCAAAAAAGAAGGCAGCTCACGTAAACCTGACACCAACTGATAGGTTCTTCGTTCCGAGATATTTCCCAATTCAGCCATGGCTATTTTTAAGAAATCAAATCCAAATGCTAAGGGTTGACCGTGAAAATTTCCACCAGAAATAATTTTATCATCTTTCGTGAATATATTAGGATTGTCAGTTACAGCATTTATTTCGGTTATAAACGTCTTTCTTACAAACATCAAGGTGTCTTTCGTTGCTCCATGTACTTGTGGTATACACCGAAACGAATACGGGTCTTGAACATGTTTTTTTGGCTGCTGCATCAATTCACTGTCTTCTAAAAAACTTAAAATTCTTTCTGCTGTTTTAATTTGTCCATTATGAGGTCGTACCAAATGAACTAAGGGGTCAAATGGTTCAATTCGCCCGTCGTAAGCATCTAATGACATCGCACCAATAAGATCTGCCATATAGGAAAGCTTAAATGACTTTAATAACGAATGTACTCCGTAAGCCGTCATAAATTGTGTACCATTTAACAAGGCCAAACCTTCTTTTGATTGAAGTGTGATTGGCGACCAATCGAAAATATCTAAGACTTTAGAAGCAGGGGTTTGTACTCCTTTATACCAAACCATTCCTTCGCCAATGAGTGGCAACGCCAAATGTGCTAAGGGAGCGAGATCTCCTGAAGCTCCCAAAGATCCTTGGGTGTATATGACTGGTAAAATATCGTTATTATAAAACGAGACCAAACGTTTAACAGTCTCTAATTGAACCCCACTATGACCAAAACTCAAAGATTTAATTTTCAATAAAAGCATAAGTTTTATGATGGGTTTCGGAACAAAGTCTCCTGTGCCACAGGCATGAGAACGTACCAAATTTTCTTGTAATTTAGTGAGGTTTTCAGAGTGAATTCGCACATCACACAACGATCCAAACCCTGTATTGATTCCATAAATAGGATCGTAAGTCGCTTCGATTTTTTGATCCAAATAATCTCGACATTCTTGAATTTTTTGGATCACTTCATCCGAAAGTTCAATTGCTGAGCCTTCATACACCAAGGTTCTTAAAGTTGATAAGCTTAATGGCTTGGAACTTATAATATGCATTTATATCGTGTTTTTGTTGCCCAAATTTGAACATTCCTAAATAGATATGCAAATAATTGTTAATTTTTTAATTTTATGAGATGATTGACTTATTTTTGAAATCAATTTTATTACAAATAAATCATTATAAACCATCCATAACTAAAATTTAATCAAAAAAATGGATGCAATACATAACCATTAAAAAGCAGTAAACACAAAATGAAACCAATAGTCTCTTTATTTTCAGTCTTTTTATTATTCGTATCATGCTCACAAACCCCTAAAGACTACGTTTCGCTTTTTGGGAAAATTACAAACGTCAATGAGCATAAAAAAATTACGATCAGTAATAGAAATGGTTACAAAAAAGACATCAAAATCAACGATGACGGTACCTTTAGAGATACACTGCAAATAAAAGAAGGGTTTTATCGTTTTTCCGATGGCAACGAAGTTGGAAATGTTTATTTAAAAAATAACAACACCATATCGTTTACTCTAGATACCAAAGCCTTTGATGAAACTTTAAAATTTGAAGGGGATGATGCCGACCGAAGTAATTTTATAATTGCCAATAGTTTATTACAAGAAAATTATTTATCTGAGGATCTTTTTGAAAGTACAGAAATTGAATTTTCAAAAGCATTTGAAAAGTTAGAACTTGCTTACGATTCTTTAAAAAATGAATACAGTCATCTTGATTCAACTTACTTTGAAAATCAAGATAAAGATTTTGAATCCCTGAAGAAAAGTTATAAAAACTATTTCATGGGTAAGCTTAAAATTCGTAAAATTTTAGGAAAAGGAACCATATCGCCTGTATTTTCAAATTATGAAAATCACAAGGGCGGTACAACTTCTTTGAGCGACTTCAAAGGAAAGTATGTATATATTGATATTTGGGCAACTTGGTGTGGCCCTTGTAAAGTGGAAATTCCATTTCTAAAAAAAATAGAATCAAGATACCACGATTCAAACATTGAATTTGTCAGTATTTCTGTGGACGATGCACGTCGTAGCGGTACAATGGAAAAAGCACACAAGGCTTGGAAAACGATGGTTACTAAAAAAGAATTGTCAGGGGTTCAATTATTTACAGGTAGTGGTTGGGAAACTGACTTTGTTCAGAACTTTAAAGTGAGTGGCATTCCTCGATTTATATTAATAGCTCCCGATGGAACGATTGTAAATGCGGACGCTCCTCGTCCCTCCAGCGAAAAACTCATCATACTTTTTGAAGAACTTGGTATTTAGAAACTTATAAAAAATCGCTCAGCTGTAAGTCATTAATCCCTTCATGGGATGCAGATGCGACTGCTTTTCCGTTTTTGATGATAATCAATTGAGGAGAATGGTGTTGCACTTCAAAACGTTCAGCAATGGCATTAGATATTGCACGTTGATTCAAAAGGTCTAAATAATGGGCTCCAAATTCATTCTCTGAATAACTGAAATGCGCTATGAAATCAGCCAGCACAAAACGACTTATACTACATCGAGTTGAATGTTTAAATATCAGTTGAGGCGTTTTAAACGATGTACTAATAAGGGCATCTAACTGTTCTTCGGATTCAAGTTGTTGGCCTGGCCAATTGGAGTCTTTTGTGTCAGATTTAAAAAAAGAATCAAAAATTCCCATGTATTTTATTTTTAGTTTTGATATAAAATTATGATTTATAAACAACCATATAATTGAATGCTCAAAAATATACAATAAATCTTAAGAAAAGGCATCGTTTTATAAAATCAATATACAAAATCAAAAAAAACAATTTTGATTTAAATCTGATTTGTAACAATTTATTTTTGAACTCGTCTTATAATTTTTGGTTGGTTAGTTAAAAAGCAATACAAATTCTCTTCACTAGAATTGTATTGCTTTTTTTAGTTCATTCAACCCCATTATCAAATTGATGTTTTTAAATAAATACTTACTGAAATACTGATAAATTATAGATAGTTTTTATCAATCGATTGATATTTTGCTTAGTTTTGAACTCTGATGAAAAAGTCTGTTAATATCCTAAATAAAAAAGCCCGGTTTACGTATGAACTCTTAGACACGTATGTTGCTGGTATTGTACTAACAGGGACTGAAATCAAATCAATTCGTGAGAGTAAAGCGTCTATTACCGAAAGTTTTTGTGAGTTTAATTTAAAAGGTGAACTTTTTATCATTAATATGACGATCCAAGAATATGATTTTGGCAATCATTACAATCATGCACCCAAAGCTGAACGGAAGTTATTACTCAATAAAAAAGAACTTAAAAAACTCGAAAAAGAGGTTAAAAACACGGGGCTGACAATTGTACCCCTCAAACTTTTTATTAATGAAAAAGGGTTTGCAAAACTGAGGATTTCACTAGCTAAAGGAAAAAAACTTTTTGACAAACGTGAAACCATCAAAGACCGTGACAACAAACGTGATTTAGACCGTGTGAAGAAGAATTTTAAGTAGACTATCAATTTCAATCATTATTTATGACCAATTCATAACATAAAGTTCCAAATAGAAATGGTGAGTATTTATGTGAATTTAAATCAATTCGACTAAAATTAATACGCTTCCAGAAACAATATTATTATTAATATCAACTCCGTTAAAACTCCCCTCTGCAGCTTTCTTTACGTCTACAAAATCGGAAGCATTAATATATATAGATACTTTTTGAAGCTGAAAAATAGAGGAGAAAATATTTATGAGCTCTTAAAGGAAGTGATTCCTTTGGCTTATCTTTATGGTGCAGTAAAACACTGTTGTAATTTAATTTTAATAACTAAAGTTTAAACAAAAAATAATCAATAAAATACAGCCCGGTATTTGGAATTAAACTGCGTTTATTTATCAACTAATTTTCTTAAAATTCCTTAACTATTTGTAACACTCTTGAAAATTATTCGTCTTATAAATTACAACTCTACAAACAACAACATGCGCTATTTATTAGTATTATTATTTTGTTCTATATCCGTTTCTGCCCAACTAAAAGGTAGCATTACAGACAGCAACCAGCAACCCATACCATTTGTCAATATTTATATTGAAAACTCCTATTTAGGAACTACTTCTAATGAGCAGGGGGATTATGTATTGACACTTTCTCAACCGGGAACTTATAACATTGTTTTTCAGTTTCTAGGGTTTAAAACACAAACCAAAACCATTGAAATTAAAGAACTTCCTTATGTTTTGGATATTATATTATTAGAAGAAAAGATTAGCTTAAATGAAGTGGTCATTTCTTCCAATGAAAACCCTGCAAATCGCATTGTAAGGGCTGCTATTAGAAATCGAAAATTACAGCTAGAAAAAATCAAGTCGTACACTGCCGATTTTTATTCTAAAGGTCTTATTAGGATTAAGAATGCGCCAGAAAAATTTTTGGGTCAAGAAGTTAAACTTGATATTGGTTTGGATTCTACACGCTCCGGAGTATTGTATTTATCCGAAACCATTTCAAAGATAAAATATCAAAAACCCAATCAACTTTCAGAAAAAATAAGTGCTTCTAAAGTGAGTGGAGACGCAAATGGATTTAGTTTTAATAACGCCAGTGATGTTGATTTTAATTTTTACAAAAACACTATTGAAATCAATGCAGAAATCGTGTCACCCATTGCTGATTATGCTTTTAATTATTACCGATACAAACTTGAAGGCGTATTTTATGATAATCGTGGAAATTTGATTAATAAAATTAAAGTCATCCCACGGCGTGAAAACGATCGTGTGTTTTCAGGGATTATTTTTGTTGTGGAGGATCAATGGAGTTTATATGGGCTTGAACTTAGCGTTACTGGTAGTCAAATTCAGACCCCTGCAGCAAATTTGGTAACCATTAAACAAAACACATCTTACGACGAACAAAGTAATTATTGGATTGTCAGATCTCAAACGATTGAATTTGAATATGGATTTTTAGGATTTAAAGGAGATGGTAGTTTTGTGGCTAATTATTCTAATTACAAGCTAAACCCCAATTTTGACTCTAGCGTATTTACTAATGAAGTTTTGGCATTTGAAGCTGAAGCAAACAAAAAAGATTCTATCTACTGGAACAGTTTTCGACCGGTACCGTTAACATCCGAAGAACTCACAGACTACATTAGAAAAGACAGTCTTCAAACCTTAAAAAACTCTAAAACCTATCAGGATTCTCTAGATGTTAAGAACAATACATTTAAGATTGGAAACCTCATCTCTGGATATACCTACGAAAATTCTTTTGAACATAAACAATTCAGCATTAGCAGTCCATTAACTGGACTTAATTTCAATACGGTTCAGGGATTTAATTCAAATTTAAACATTGACTATACCAAACGTCATGATGAATATAGAAAATATGTATCATTTCAAAGTCGCCTAAACTACAGCTATGAAACTCAAAAACTAAGAGGTACTTTAGGTTTTCGTTATAAATTTAATAATATCAATGATTTAAATATAGGCTTCAATGCTGGTACTAAAGTCGAGCAGTTTAACGCTCAAGAGCCTATTTCGAGGTTTCTAAATGACATTAGTAGTTTGGCCTTTGAGAATAATTTCATGAAATTATTTGAAAAACGATTCATTTCAGTTCAATACGGTCAAGAGCTTTTTAATGGTTTCAGGATTCGAGCGGCGGCCAGTTTTGAAAACCGAAAGACGCTTTTTAACAACACAAATTACACAACTTTTAATAGAAGTAACAAAACCTACTCAAGTAACAATCCTGTTGCTCCTTTAAATTTTGAAACTGCACCTTTTGAGAACCATAACATTGTAAAATTCAAACTTGAAGGCAGCATTCGATTTGGACAAAAATACCTTAGCTATCCTGGAAGTAAATTCAACATAACAAATCCTAAATACCCTAGATTAAATATTAGTTACGAAAAGGGATTAGGTGCCACAAACCTTAACTATAATTTTGATCACATCAGTACTAGACTGACTCAAAACATTAGTCTTGAAAACAAAGGAACCTTTAGCTACAACTTACTTGCTGGTAGCTTTTTTGGAGGATCTGAGCTCGCTTTTATGGACTTTAAACACGTCAATGGAAATCAAACCCATGTCAATATGAATGGCAACTATTTATCTAGTTTTAAGAACCTTGGCTATTATGATTTAAGCAGCTCGGAAAACTATTTTGAGTACCACCTAGAACATGATTTTAATGGCTATATTTTAGGCAAAATTCCTCTGCTTAATTCCTTAAATTATAATTTGATTATTGGTGCTCATAGCTTTTCAACAGAGCAACAAAATCCGTATCAAGAATATAGTTTAGGGATCAATAATATTGGATGGGGTAAATATCGTTTTCTTAGAATTGATTATGTACGATCGTACCAATCAGGGTTTATTAATGATGGCGTGTTATTTGGAATCAGTCTCTAATTTTTATTTTCTAAAAGGG
>Ga0102886_1000669_pt1 | contig 14666 bp, 17 predicted proteins | sample Colrivmet1550A02_FD_84499 | JGI IMG/M metagenome (GOLD analysis project Ga0102886, IMG submission 84499) | Estuarine microbial communities from the Columbia River estuary - metaG 1550A-02 | ecosystem: Environmental > Aquatic > Marine > Intertidal zone > Estuary | place: USA: Columbia River... | reverse complement strand
TTTTTGGCTAAAAATGGAATGTAACGGTGCATCTCTCCATAAACCGTAATGCTTTTTACAACATCACTGCGGTAAGACTTTAGCCCGCAATTAAAATCGTGCAATTGAATTTTAGAGATTTTACGTGTCGCCCAATTGAATAATTTGGTCGGCAACGTCTTTGTAATTGGGTCGAAACGTTTTTGTTTCCATCCTGAAATAAGATCATAGCCTTCTACTTTAATTAAGCGATACAACTCTGGAATCTCTTCAGGACTATCTTGAAGGTCAGCATCCATGGTTATGACAACATCGCCTTGCGTGTGCTTAAAACCTACGTTTAGCGCGTTGCTTTTACCCTGATTTTTTCTAAATCGAACGCCTTTAACATTGTCGTTTTTAGACGCTAATTCTTGAATAACGACCCATGAGTTATCGGTGCTTCCATCGTTCATGAAAATGACTTCGAACGAATAGTTGTTTTTTACCATCACTTTGGAAATCCAGCTATAGAGCTCCCCCAAAGATTCATCTTCATTGTATAAAGGAATGACTACCGATATATCCATAAACTATCTTAATCTACAGTATCTTCAAATACTGGTTTCTCTTTTTTAAAGAATGCTGCTACTATTAAACCAATTATAAGCGCAAAAACAATGGACATTAAGTTCCCTTGAAATATTTTACCAATACTAAATTGATCAGTTTCTTCAATTTTTGCTATTGCCTCATCCATGGCTTCCTGAGGCGTTCCAAACCTTTCCATCATTCCAATGGTTGTTTCAATCGTCATTTCTTTAACTCTAGCTCCCAACTCAGGGTCAATAACATGAAACAATAAAATTGTAACGACAATACTTACAGCTGCGTTTATTATCCAAGCAAAAGTAAACACCGATGCAGCATCTTTGAAAGTTATGTAACCTCCTTGTTGCTTCTTTAAAGCTGCAACACTCAGTATTAGAATTATAAAAGAACTTAGCATTATTGCTAGTCCCATTCCCATATTGGCGAATAAATCTTCATTGAATAAATAGGCAATTAAGTAATATCCTGATGAAATAGCGGCAACGATTAAACCGTATTTAATTCCTATGCTTTTAACAAGTGGGTTCATAACTAAAAGAGGTTTTGTTTGCAGCAAATATAAAACTTTAGGCTACCTAACGATTTGTTAAAACGCCTATTTAGTAAAGGAAATGCAGGTCATAAAATTCACTATCAAGCAATTAGAAAAAAGCTGCTTTTTACTTACTCAATTGAAAAATGCAACTTACATTTGCACCGGCAAGTCCTATACAACTAGCTCCTGATGAACTCCCCCAGGGCGGGAACGCAGCAAGGGTAATTGGTTGAGCGGTGTGATATAGGTAGCTTGCCATTTTTTATTTTCTATACTTTCCTATTTTTACGCTTTAATTTAAAGTATGACCAACGAAGTATTTGTTGAATTTCTTAATAGCCACAGCAAAAACACTTTGATGGAGACTTTAGAAATAAAGTATGATTCAGCCAATCATGAAGAAGGTTGGTTAAAAGGCACAATGCCTGTTACCTCTAAAAATCATCAACCTTTTGGTCTTTTACATGGTGGGGCCTCTTTAAGCTTAGCTGAAAGCCTAGGCAGTGCAGCTTCACTTATGTATATAGATTTAAAGACGCAAGCAGTATCTGGTATTTCTGTTAGTGCAAATCATTTGAAATCTAAAAAGGATGGAATGGTGTATGGTACGGCAAAAATTTTACATAAAGGTAAATCAACACATTTATGGGAAATAAGGATTGAAGATGAAAAAGGAAAGTTAATTTCGCTCTGTAAGCTCACTAACTTGGTAATAAATAAATAATGAAGGGTTTTTTCTGTATTAAATTGTCTTTAAAAAGGGATGTATTAGCTTATGATTTCGATGCTGAGGGAGAAAGTGAAATCATTCTAAACCCATTTCATAAGTCAAATGAAATAGTAATTGAAAAAGCTAAGTTCATCGGTAAATTTAAAAGTTTCCCTGCGAGTTTAAAAAAGAGAAAACTGCCACTTAAAAACTTTGATGCTCCTATGTTTTCGCATACAAAAGCGACATACATAGACTTTGTTAAAGAAACAGTTGATGCGGTTAAAACAGATGAATACAAAAAAATAGTTACTTCAAGATATACCTCTATTACAAATTCGGTAGATGCGATTAAACTCTACGATGCGCTTTGCCTAGAGTATCCAAGAACAAATGTTTATTTTTTATCGCACGAAAAGTTTGGTGTTTGGATGGGAGCTTCTCCAGAAACTTTAGTAAAAGTGAACGATGGCAAGTTTAAAACTATGGCTTTAGCCGGTTCTAAACTTGAGTATCAAGAATGGAACGATAAAGAAAAAGAAGAACAAAAAATTGTTGCCGATTACATTGCAAATATCTTAGAAGGCTACAATTTTGATAGAATAAAAGTAAAAGGTGTCCAAACAATAAGTGCGGGCCCTATTCAACACTTAAGAACACATTACGAAGCTGCTATTGGAGAAAATAACCCAATGGATATTGCGCTTAACTTACACCCAACTCCCGCAGTTTGTGGTATACCTAAAGACGAAGTAAAAAAGTACATTTTGGCTCATGAAGGCTTTGACCGTGAGCTTTACTCTGGTTTTATTGGTGTGAAAGACAGCGGTAACTTCGACAGTTTTGTGAATTTAAGATGTATGCGTTTATATAAAGATCGAATTCAACTTTTTGCTGGCGGTGGAATTATGGCAGAGTCAAACCCCGAGATAGAATGGAACGAAACGCAGACGAAACTGCAGACTTTAATGAAGGTAATGAAAGATGTAAGAGAGGAATAAACCTCTCTTTTTTTTATATCAATTTTCCCTCAACAATATCATAATTCACTAGCCTACAATCTAAATCGCCATTCATTAATGGAATTCTTCTTGCAGCACGCAAACCGACATTTTTGATTCCGTCTAGGTCGGCAGAGATAAACCAAACATTACTGTTCGGGTATTTTTGTTTCAATGTATCCCCTATTTCTTTGTAAAAATCTGGCTCCGTGCCAATTCTTTTATTGTAAGGAGGATTGAATATTATCCATTGACGGCCAGTAATGTCTTTTGAAGAAGTAAAGAAATCTTTTTCTTTTAACTCTATAAAGTCCTCTAAAGCTGCATTTTCAGAATTCTCTATAGCCTTATCCAAAGTTTCGCGCTCGATATCAAACCCAACCAATTTTGCATCAGGATCTGTGCATCTTTCTAAAAGACCTTGTTTTATTGTCGTGAACAATTCTTTATCAAAACCCTTCCAGTTTTTAAATGCAAATTCAGATCTAAATATTCCAGGAGGAATGTTCCCTGCATACAATGCAGCCTCAATCAATAAAGTTCCAGAACCACACATCGGGTCGAGTAACGGCATGCGTTTATCCCAACCCGTAAGTTGAATTATACCTGCCGCCAAAACTTCATTTATTGGCGCAGCTCCTATTCCCGTTTTGTACCCTCTTTTAAAAAGAGGCATACCGGAACTATCTAAGTTAACTGAAACTATATTCTTAGCGTTCATGTGAACGTTCACCTTTATGTCTGGAGATATTTTACTCACCGATGGACGTGTTCCAACCTTCTCTCTAAAACGATCTACTATTGCATCTTTAACCAAAAGAGCAGCATACATCGTATTGTCGAACATGTCGTTATTTACAATAGCCGATACCGAAATTGTTTTTTCAACATCAAAAAGATCTTCCCAAGCGATTTCCGACAAACCTTTTGAGTAACCCTTTTGATCGTGTGCTCTGAATGTTCTTATATTCACCAAAACACTCAAAGCTGTTCTCAACTTTAAGTTGGCTTTGTAAACTGTTCCGATATCTCCCTTAAAGGAGACAGAACGCTTTAATACCCGAACCTCACGTCCCCCAAGCTGTTGAATTTCAGTGGCAAGTACTTGCTCCAACCCCATGAAGGTTTTGGCTATTATTTCAAAATCTTTATCTAACATCTGTTGTATCTTGAATAGCCACAAGCTTTGCTGAAAACGAAGCTGGCGAACTTTTTGAAACTATACTTTCTCCAAAAATGAATTGAAGTCTAGCTGTTTCTTCGTGAGCAGCAATAAACGCGGTACTATCAACCCATGTCTTTTCACCTTGAAATAAACTAACGATATAATAGAACTCAGCACTTTCGCCATGATTAATAAATTCAGCATCCACACCGTTAACCGTTAGTGTATCGTTTAATGGATAAGAAACCAATTCTGACTTCAGAATTTCTATGCCACCAATGGTATTTTCAGACTGCTTTTCTTCGCTTTCACAGCTTAAAAAAGTACTAAAGATGGAAAGAATAAGAAGGCCTTTAAAAAACTGCATGGTATTTGCTTTAATTTTAGCCGCGAAGATAATTTTTAACTAAAACAAAGAACATGAAAGCAATCAGAGCATTATTAATATTAGGGTTATTTGTCTTTTTTAGTTTCGGAGCTAAGGCACAAAATGGAATTAACAGGGTGAATAAAAATCAAATTAAGTCTAATAAGGCTCCTCAAAAGACCCAGGCGACTTACCAAGTGCAAGAAACTCAGAAAGTACAAAAGCCTGCGCCCGCAAATCCAATTCCTACACCATACCCTAATGCATCAAGTTCCTCATCTGCAAAAGGTAAAACTAAGAGCACAACACAATATAAGGCAGCTCCAAACAGCAAATCAAAAAATTCAATTCAGCTAACGCCTAAGCAAACTGAAGAGATGAGTAGAAAGAGAAAAGAAGATTATCGGAAATAAAAAAAGGGAAGCAAATGCTTCCCTTTTTTTTATGCTATTCTAAATTACACGCTAACGTTATACTCGCGCAAGGCATCATTTAACGAAGTCTTTTTATTTGTACTTGCTTTTCGTTTTCCAATGATTAACGCACACGGAACATTGTAATCACCAGCTTTAAATTTCTTTGGGTAAGAACCAGGGATTACAACACTGCCGGCAGGAACTACACCTTTCGATTCCACTGGCTTATCACCTGTCACATCTATTATTTTTGTTGAAGCCGTAAGAACAACGTTTGCGCCTAGCACAACCTCTTTTTCTACACGTACGCCTTCTACAACAATGCATCTAGAACCAATAAAACAGTCATCCTCTATAACAACGGGTGCCGCTTGCAATGGCTCCAATACTCCCCCAATACCTACACCTCCACTTAAGTGAACATTTTTACCAATCTGGGCGCATGAACCAACAGTTGCCCATGTATCTACCATTGTTCCGGTTTCTACATACGCACCAATATTTATATAACTCGGCATCATGATAACACCTTTATCTACAAAGGCTCCATATCTTGCTATTGCATGAGGAACAACTCTCACGCCTAATTTTTCATATCCGGTTTTCAACGGAATTTTATCGTGAAATTCAAAGGGGCCCACCTCTATGGTTTCCATTTTACGCGTAGGAAAATAAAGTACAATACCTTTTTTAACCCATTCGTTCACTTGCCATCCACCTTTAACGGGCTCAGCGCAGCGCAGCCTTCCTTTGTCAACTTCTTCTATTACAAACTCGATAGCATTTAATGTTTCTTGAGAACTCAAAAGAGATCTATCTTCCCAAGCGTTTTCTATGATTTGTTTTGCGTTTTCCATCACTCAAATTTTAGCTTGCAAAAGTAGCATATCCAGCTGTTTTAAATCTCGATAGAGCCACTTCAATTTGTTCGATTTAACACATCCCTCACTTTTGATTTGACATGTATATTGTAAATTGAAGCAAACTAACATTCTTTATGGATTTAACTTTAGCCGAACAATTTCTATTACTCGCCCATCATACAGACAAGAAACGCTTTGTCGTTCCCGGTAATCAAACGCTTATGGGCATGCTGGGTGCCATGCTTCTCGATTTAATTGAAGCTGGCGACATTAAAATTATAGACGACAAAATCATCTGCACGCTACAAAACCAATCTGATTCTATTCATCCGGAAATGTTTAGCATTTTAGAAAATTCTAAAAAGCCTCGAAAAATTAAGGCTTGGATTCAACGATTAAGCTATAAAGGAAATAAGCTCAAGAAAACTCTCTTTCTCAGCATGAGTCAAAAAAGATACATTACACTGGAGCAGAAAAAATTCTTAGGGCTAATCCCTTATAATATTACAGGGGTTATTAATAAAAGTCGTCATCGTGCTAATGTAAGTCATATGAAGGGCATTTTACTTTTAAACAAAGAAGCCACAAGAAGAGAACAATTGTTACTCAGTATTTTATTAGGAAGCGGTATCCTTCCAAATTTAGGAAGAGACAGAGAGGAGCGGAAAAATATCCGTAAAAAAGCGAAAAACTATAAACAAACCAACCCTGTTGGCTCTGAAGTAGATAAAGCAATCCAGGAAATGCAGGCTGCCATTGCAGTTTCTATAGCTGCAACTGCAGCCACTAGTTCTGCTTCACATCATTAAATTGTAAATCATAAAACTACATTTGTGCCATGACAAAAGTGATTGCTTTAGATGTTGGCACCAAGCGCACAGGCATTGCAGAAACAGATCCAATGCAAATAATTGCAACGGGATTAACCACTGTAAAAACATATGAATTACTTTCTTTCCTGAAAGAATATGTTGCCAGAGAAAAGCCAGAATGCCTTGTTATTGGTCAGCCAAAACGCTTGCACGGAGAGCTCGGCAGCATTGAAGGCTTCATTGTTGAGCTCATTGCTAAGATTCAAAAGAAACATCCCAATCTACCTATTGAAAGAATTGATGAAAGGTTTACGTCTAAGATGGCGTTTCAAACAATGATTGATAGTGGTTTGAAAAAAAAAGACCGCGCAAATAAAGAATTGGTAGACGAGGTAAGTGCAACAATTATCCTACAAAGCTGGCTTTCTAAAAAATAGCGCGTTATATATAGAAAAGCATTTTTATAAGAAGCAATTCAAATTACTTTTGCGCTGCTAAAAATTTATTTGATGATTTTACCAATTGTAGCATATGGTGATCCCGTTTTAAAGAAAGTGGGCAAAGAGATTGACAAGGACTATCCGGGGTTGGATACCTTGCTTGATAACATGTGGGAGACCATGTACAACTCTGAAGGTGTGGGCTTAGCCGCTCCGCAGATAAACAAATCTATTCGTCTGTTTTTAGTAGATGCCAGCCCATTTGCAGATGAAGAAAATCCAGAAACAAAACACTTGGTTGACTTTAAACGCGTTTTCATTAATCCTATCATTATAGATGAATCGGGTCCTGAGTGGAGTTTTGAAGAAGGCTGCTTAAGTATTCCTGACATTAGGGAAGATGTTTCAAGACATCCTGATGTAGTATTAGAATATTTCGATGAAAACTGGAAGAAGCACAAAGAAACGTTTACGGGAATTGCAGCACGTGTCATTCAGCATGAGTACGATCACATTGAAGGTGTTTTATTTACAGACCATTTATCAGGCTTGAGAAAAAGAATGCTAAAAGGCAGACTGAACAACATTAGTAAAGGAAATATCTCCGTAGGATACAGAATGCGTTTTCCTCAACTCAAATAATACAGCAGCTTGAAAAACATACTCTTTATAGCTTTCTTTTTACTCCTTACAGCATGCAACCCTTCAGGGGAAAGAACGGGAGAAAAAGATGTTGAAATCATAGACAATGATGATCCATCAAGGTTAGATGATCAATTGGTAAATGCGGACGGTACGATTAATATTTCTTTAAGTGATTCCGCATCGGTTTTATACAACAAGGCTTATGAAGAAAATAAGCAAGACAGTATTGCACCATATTATTTAATGAAGTCTGCAGATATCCAAAGACATATTCCGGGCAAAGCTTTACTCGCCATCAAAAAATACACACGACTCGCTATTAGTTATCCTGAACATGAATTAGCGCCTATTGCAACATTTATGATGGGGTTGACTTTTGATGAAAATTTAAACGACAAGCCAAGAGCTAGTATGGTCTATCAAAAATTTATTGCAACTTATCCCGACCATGAAATGGCGCCAGAGGCGGCCAACTTATTGATCCTCGCTCAAAACACAGAATCCACAGATTTAGATAAAGTGCACGAGTGGCAAGAAAAAGAAAACAAGAACAAATAAAATATATAAATGGATTTAACTAAAATATTATCGGTTGCTGGTAAACCAGGGCTGCATGAGTTAGTTGCACAAGGTAAAAATGGAATTATCGTTCAGTCTTTGGCTGACAAAAAGAGGCTTCCGATTAGCGCAACTACAAATGTGAGTTCGTTAAACGATATTGCCATTTACACATTTGAAGGTGAAATTCCGTTGCGTGAAATTTTCAGAAACATTTTTAAGAAAGAAGACGGAAAAGCTGGTTTAAGTCACAAAGAAAGCAGCAATGCAATATTCAGTTACTTCAATGAAATAGCGCCTGGTTTTGATGATGAGCGTGTTTACGTTTCTGATATGAAAAAAGTATTGCAGTGGTACAACATTCTTCAAGGGTTTGGTTTAGTTGACTTAGAAGTTGATGAAGAGGAGACTACTGAAGAAGAAAAAGCTGAGGCATCAGAGGAAACTCCAGATGCATAGTAGAAAAGAAAAGCTAGAAGCATTCGGTCGATTGCTCGACATAATGGAAGACTTGAGAGCGAAATGCCCTTGGGACAAAAAACAAACACTTGAAAGCCTCAGGCATCTGACCATTGAAGAAACCTACGAACTGACGGACGCCATTCTTGAAAAAGACATGGATGAGCTGAAAGGAGAAATTGGTGATCTTATGCTTCACATGGTTTTCTACAGTAAAATTGCTTCCGAAACCAAAGACTTTGACATTGCAGATGTTTTAACCGCTATTTGCGACAAACTCGTGCATAGGCATCCTCACATTTATGGAAATGTTGAAGTTAAGGATGAAGAAGAAGTAAAAGCTAATTGGGAAGCGCTCAAATTAAAAGAAGGTAAAACCTCTGTTCTTCAAGGCGTGCCGAAATCTTTACCTGCTATTGTTAAAGCTACTCGCATCCAAGACAAAGCTCGCGGTGTTGGTTTCGACTGGGAAAAACCAGAACAAGTTTGGGAAAAGGTTGAAGAGGAGCTGAACGAGTTTAAAGAAGCTTCAAGTTTAAATAACAAAGAAGAAATGGAAGGCGAATATGGTGACCTTCTCTTTTCGCTTATAAATTTCGCAAGATTCAAAGACATAGACCCTGAGTTGGCATTAGAAAGAACCAACAAGAAGTTCATCAAGCGTTTTCAGCATTTAGAAATAAAAGCCGGTGAAATAGGGAAAAAGTTACAAGACATGACCCTTGCCGAAATGGATGTGTATTGGGAAGAAGCTAAAAATTTATGAAATGTAAGACTTTGATCATCTATGATAGAAACCTCTCATTAAATCAAAGTAAAACCTTTTACAGCTGTCTTATCGCTTGCAATCCTAATTGAAGAGGTCTCAACTTATCAAAGGATATCATATTCTAGACTTCAAATAATCTAAATAATTTAGAGCTTAGACACTTTACGGCTTTCATCACAAGCAAATTTATATATGTCAAAAATTGTGAGTTCACCGAACTGATTACAATTTTAATTGACTTGAAAATTCCGACAATTAATCCACGAATGAAAAATAAGAGTCTAATTACTAGAAAATAAGATAAAACAGATTTAATCTGAAGCTATTGTATAGGCCAAGGTAGAATTCATTTATATGTTAGCGGCATAAATTGATAGAAATGATCCCTAAAATCCTGTGTGCCCTAGCAATATCTTTTTTAGCCCTTTCATGCGAAAAGGAGATGTCAGAAAATCCAATAAATAACCCTTCCGAACCAATAAATTCAAATGAACTAATTATTCCTTCTGATTTTAAATTTAAAACCTCCAAAGAGATTAACCTGAAAATCAAAATTATCAGTCAAAATACTCCCGAAAAATGCGCAATTAAAGTATATGATTATTATCCATCGGCAGGTGGAAACCTATTGTATACAAGCTTTGCAAAAAACAATTTAAGTGTGAATATCCAAGTGCCATCATTTGCAAAACGCTTATATCTAGTAAAACAAGAGCCCAATGGATCGCAAACAATGGCGATAGCAGATTTAGAAGGAAATTCGATTGATTATGACTTTGGAGTTAGAAAAAGGGATTCTTATAAGACTAACACATCCACCAGTCCTGATTGCGCTGTGGGATGCGATGCCACTTACAATAACCACACGGGGAATATTACCATTTATGGAAATAATCCTGCCAATACAATATGTATTACTGGTTCCTACAGTGGAGCGATTACCATCTATAAAAGTGGTGTGGTATTGCGTATTTGTGGAAATGCAAATGCTTCAAATATAAATTTAACCAACGGCTCTAAATTGGTACTAACAGATGGGGCTTCACTTACGGTTAATAATTTAAATAGTAGCTCTGACATTACTGTTTACAACTCCACTTTAACGATTAACAACAATTTCTCACCAGGAGGTAAAGTGATTAATTCCGGCACTTTAATTGCCAAAGAATCTTTGAATATTGATGGGGCTGGAGAATTGATTAATAATGGAATATTAAACATTTCAAAAAACCTTAATTCGAATAGTAAATTTACAAACAACAACATAATGACAATTGGTCAAAGCCTAACTGTTAACGGCTCTTATGGCTTAAATAACTGTTCCATTTCGATTAATGAAAATCTCACATTAAATAGTCCATTAACAAACTATGGGTTGATGGACGTAAAAAATAATTTAACCATAAATTATGGTGGAATAACTACTTTATTTAATGGGGCTATGATAAGTGCGAAAAACGCAGTCATAAGCAGGTCAATTACAGGAAGTGGATCAACATCATTAGTTAAAATTTCAAACAATACAACATTAAATTGGGGAGGTTCCTTAAACGGAAATCTGGAATACTGCGATGCCAACGGGATAGAGAATAGTTATGGTACAGTAAATGCCCCAGCGGTATTTAGTTGCAACGTTTATATACCATCAACTTCTTGTAATTCAATTGGCAATGGAATACCAACTATTGTAGATTCTGATAACGATGGAATAGCAGATGATATTGACGTATTCCCAAATGATTCAGAACGTGCAGGAGAATCTTTTTACCCTGGTTCTAATCAATTTGGCACATTAGCTTTCGAAGATTTGTGGCCATGTAAAGGGGATTACGACTTTAACGATCTTGTTGTTGACTTCAGATATAGACTAGTGACAAATGCACAGAATAATATTAAGGACATAGAAATAGATTATTCAGTCCGAGCAATAGGAGGGTCATACAGAAACGGATTTGGGTTTCAGTTCGATTTTGCTCCTTCAGCTGTTGAGTCTGTATCAGGAAATGAACTATTAATTAACACAATTACTAATAATTCAAATGGCACTGAAGGCTCTCAAAGTAAAGCTGTGGTTATTGCTTTTGAAGATGCATTTGAAATATTAAACAATGCAGGCACTCAAACCGTCAATACGATGCCTAATGATGCTTCAGTTTTAGCAGACACTAATACCTTAAAAATTATTTTAGTTTCTACGATATCTGAACTCCCAATAAGCTCCTTCAATCCTTTCATATTTATAGATCAAGACAGAGGAAAGGAAGTTCATCTCTCAGGGAAAGAGCCAACAGATCTCATAAATGTAAACAATTTCAACACCTTTGAGGATGATTCTAATCCATCATCAGGGAGATGTTATGTTACTGAGGGTAATTTACCATGGGCCATTGAAATAGCCAATAGTTTTCAATACCCAATTGAAAAAGAAGATATAGTTGGAGCTTATAATCTCTTTGTGCCGTGGGCACAATCCGGAGGGAGTGTTTCCCAAGATTGGTATTTAGATCTTTCTGGTTACAGAAATAACGCAAAAGTTTATTAAAACTCAAAAAAGTTACAGCTTAGAGTAAAACATGTTCCTCTTTTTATGTGTGTGTGTTTACAAAATAAATGTATGTACAAAAAATGTGGACACCGTTTAATTTAGGAAGGATACGAATAGCTGAAACCAATCAACATTTATTGAATTTCAGATGTCGAAAGAATGCTTAATGAATACAAGTACAGTTATCGATAAATACCTTCTTAAAAAAAATAAAAAAGTACAACAACAAAATGATAATTTAGTCAATGATTTGAACTTTAAATGATTCTAATGCGTTTTGAAAAGAACCTCATATTTTAGTCATGTCTTACAAACAAGACATAGCCGACTATTACAAGCAAACGCAGGACCACTATAAAATTTGGTGGAAACTTGACAAAGGGCTTTCTCTGCATTACGGTTTATGGGAAGAGGGCACCAATGACTTTGTAACAGCCCTGGGAAACACCAACAAGAAAATGGCCGCTTTGGCTAAAGTTACAGAAGGTGCCAAAGTTTTAGATGCAGGTTGTGGTGTCGGTGGCGCTGCAATTTATCTTGCAAAAAACCTCAAGGCAAATTGCATTGGCATCACTTTAAGTGAAGAACAAAAAGTAGACGCAATTCGCTATGCTGAAGAGAATATGGTTTCTGATCTAGTGGATTTTCAAATTCAGGACTACTTAAACACAACCTTTGAAGACAATACCTTTGATGTAGTTTGGGCATGTGAGAGCATGACATCTGCGCCAAGCAAGTATGAGTTTTTACAAGAAGCAAGCAGAATACTAAAGCCAGGAGGAAGAATTGTAGTTTCAGATTATTTCTTAGCCAAAAGTGTTAAACGAGAAGAGCATAAAATCATTTTAGACTGGGAGAAATCTTGGGCTTTAGGGCCTATGTGTTCAGTTCATGAATTAGAGACTTTTGGAAAAGACTTTAATTTAAGATTGACCAAGAACAAAAATTTCTCAGAGCAAATTCTTCCTTCGGCAAAACGAATGTATAAATCATATCTCTACGGATTGCTGCCCTCAGAAATCTACAATTTGATTCATCCTAAAGTGAGTCGTTTTGCAAAACACCACTACAAATCTGGGTTGTATCAATACAAGGCTTTAAAGAGAGGGCTTTGGCAGCATCACATGGTTGTGTTCACAAAACTGTAATTCGAACTTAATATTTGGGCATAAAAAGCAGCAGAATAATTAATTGACTTAGAATAAAAACATTGTATTTCAATATGATAAAACCCTATTTTCGCGCCAATTATTTATTATTATTTATTATTTATTACGATGAGCAACGGAACAGTAAAATTCTTCAATGATTCAAAAGGATTTGGATTCATTACAGAAGAGGGTTCAGGCAAAGAACATTTTGTACACATTTCTGGTCTTGTAGACGAGGTTAGAGAAGGTGATGCAGTTGAGTTTGAATTGAAAGAAGGAAAAAAAGGTTTAAATGCAATCAACGTTAGAGTAATCTAATAAGAGCACTAAATTTTTATTCTTAAAAGTCCCAACAATGTTGGGACTTTTTTTATTTCTTTTGGCTGCTATGAAGACATTCGTAAAATCGTTCACTCTGTTACTTCTCATTTCACTTATCGCATGTAAAAGTAATGAGCAAATCCCTGTTGTTTACAAAATAAACAGCGCCAAAGTCAAATGTGTTGGCGTTGCCCCAACGAATTGCTTGCAAATTCAAAAAGGAGAAAACATCGGCACTGATACTTGGGAAATGTTCTATTCTTCAATAGAAGGTTTTGAATATGAACCCGGGTACGTTTATACCATATCGGTAAAAGAAACGCAACTGCCAGCTGACGAAGTTCCTGCTGATGGCTCTTCAATCAAGTATGAATTAATTGAGGTACTCGAAAAGTCACAAGATCCATTATTAGTGTTACACGACATTTATATTGTTCAGGAAATAATGGGAACTGTAATTCAAGGCGACTCTCTGACAAAGGTTCCTACCATGGAAATATTTGTGTCTGAAAGACGGATTTCTGGAACCGATGGCTGCAATACTTACTTTGCTTCCATTGAAATTCTTTCAGAAAATGAAATTAACTTTTCTCCCGTCGGTTCCACTCGTATGCTTTGTCCTGATATGTCGATACCAGATTTATTTAGCAATGCCATAGGTGAGGTTGCATCCTATACGCGAAAAAATGGAAAAGTAATGCTCACAAACTCTAAAGGAGAAACAGTTATTCTTCTTAAAAAAGCAGACTGATAAACAAATTGCCCTTTTGCTTGAATGATTTTTAATAGCCTCATATTCTTCATTTTTCTACCCATTTGCTTTTTGGTATACGCCTTGCTAAAAGGAAATACTAGGGCTCAGAATTTTTGGTTGTTGGTCTGCTCTTATTATTTCTATGGGTATTGGGATTGGCGCTTTCTTAGTCTCATTGCGTTCAGCACTCTAATAGATTTCATTGCTGGACAAAAGATTCAACATTCAAGAAATGAAAAGGTTCGGAAAGGTTTTTTCTATTTAAGCCTGGCTACTAATCTTGGACTTTTAGGCTTTTTTAAATACTTCAACTTTTTCATTGAATCCACTGAGATACTCCTTAACAATTTAGGTTTAGAAATAAACACATGGACACTCAACATTATTTTACCTGTGGGGATTAGCTTCTACACTTTTCAAACGCTTAGTTATACCATTGATGTCTATCGAAAACGGATCGCGCCAACAAACGACTTTTTGGCCTTTGCGGCCTTTGTAAGTTTCTTTCCGCAGCTTGTGGCAGGACCAATTGAAAGAGCTTCGCATTTATTACCACAATTTTTGAAGCCCCGGAAATTAAGCTTTG
>Ga0102886_1000664_pt1 | contig 14744 bp, 16 predicted proteins | sample Colrivmet1550A02_FD_84499 | JGI IMG/M metagenome (GOLD analysis project Ga0102886, IMG submission 84499) | Estuarine microbial communities from the Columbia River estuary - metaG 1550A-02 | ecosystem: Environmental > Aquatic > Marine > Intertidal zone > Estuary | place: USA: Columbia River... | reverse complement strand
AGATCATGAAAGAAACCGGCTGTGGCGCGGTCAAGCTTGAGGGCGGCGCGCGTATGGCCGAAACAATCAAGTTTCTCGTCGAGCGCGGCATCCCCGTCATGGCCCACATCGGCCTGACCCCGCAGTCGTCTCACGTGATGGGCGGGTTCAAAACCCAAGGCCGCGACGAAGATACGTGGGCCGCGCACATCAAAGACGCGCACGCAGTGACAGACGCGGGTGCCTTCTCTGTTGTGCTTGAAGGCATGGTCGAACCGCTTGCCTCAAAGATCACCAAAGAAATCGCAATCCCCACAATCGGCATTGGCGCCTCCGCTGACTGCGACGGCCAAATTCTGGTGCTCGAAGACATGCTCGGCATGAACCCTTGGACCCCGAAATTCGTCAAGGTCTACGGCCAACTCGGTCCGATGATCGAGGACAGCGTGAAACGTTACGCGGCAGAAGTAAAAGACCGTTCCTTCCCTTCAGAAGACGAAGTGTACCGCTAAATCCACAGCCATTTTCTATGTCTAGATACACTCCCGCCGGAGGCATCAACATATAGAATTTGGCGAGAACACCTTGATGGGGAAGCGAAATTTTATTCTCCCCCTCGTAAAATGCCCCGACTCATGCTATGTTGCTATTACCACTCGTTAGAAGTGGATCGTTGAGGAGTATAGTAATGACCAGTAGAACCGTGCTTGCGCTTGTCGCAATGTCGGTCTTGGGGGCCTGTATGGACGCCCAAAGCTCTTACGTCGCAGGACGTGCCGACAATGACATGCTTCGTTTTTCCGCATCAAATTACGTTCTGACCCTTGAGGATAAGAACTGAGCCATTTTGCGCTTGGAAAACACTGTTAAATGAATAGATCGGGCCTTGCGGCCCGACCGTAGACTACAACATTGATGGCACGACAAGATCAGGTGGGCGGTGCCCGTCAGCGAATGTCTTGATGTTGATGATCACTTTCTCACCCATCTCAACGCGACCCTCAATCGTAGCCGATCCCATATGCGGGAGAAGCACAACATTGGGCAGTTCCCTGAGCCGTGGGTTGATGTCATGGGCGTTCTCGAACACATCAAGCCCCGCCCCTGCCAACTCGCCCGCACGCAGCATGCGCGTCAGGGCATTTTCGTCGACAACCTCCCCACGCGACACGTTGACCAGCACGGCATCGGGCTTCATCAGCTTCAACCGCCGCGCATTCAGCAGATGAAACGTAGACGGGGTATGCGGACAACTGACCACCACCACATCCATTCTAGCGACCATCTGATCAAGGCTTTCCCAATAGGTGGCCTCTAAGGCCTCTTCTTGCTCTGGGCGTAATTTCTTACGGTTATGGTAATGGATCTGCATCCCAAAGGCGGCTGCACGTTTTGCAACAGCCTGACCAATACGGCCCATGCCCAAAATGCCGATACGACGCCCGCCAATACGGCCACCCAGCATCGCGATCGGGCTCCAGCCCTCCCATTTGCCGTCCTGCATAACCTTAAGACCTTCAGGAATACGGCGCGTGACCGCCAGCATCAGCGCCAGCGCCATATCAGCGGTATCATCGGTGGTGACACCGGGCGTATTGGACACCTGAATCCCGCGCTGACGGGCGGTGGATACGTCAATATTATCAACCCCTGCGCCATATTGCGCGATCAGACGCAGGTTTTCACCTGCACCTGCCAACAATGCGGCGTCAATCTGATCGGTAATCGTTGAAACAAGCACATCGGCGGTTTTCATCGCCTCCGCCAGCGCCTCTCGGCTCATCGGCTTATCATCATCGCGCAACGTCACGCTGAACAATTCACACAATCGAGTCTCTACAACATCGGGCAACCGTCGCGTCACAACAACACTTAAGCGTTTACCTGGCATGATCCGCACTCCCTTGCTTCCCAAATCACTCAGCTAATGTCAGGTTGCAAGATACGGACGCTAGGCACAAGAACCCAGCGCCACTTGAGTAGAAATAAAGGTCACAGGCAAATGTTTTCATGGGCAAAAACTCTCTGCGTCGCAGTTTTATGCGCCGGTGCAGCAAACGCACAAGAAACGAATGAGGCCCCCGCTGACGCAACCGACGTCGTCCTTGGGCCTGAAACCAACCTGCCCATGCCACGCTATGTTTCGCTCAAAGCGTCAGAGGCCAACGTGCGCCGAGGCCCGTCCCTCACCCACCGCATCGACTGGGTTTTCAAACGCCGCGACATGCCGCTGCAAGTTGTCGCCGAATACGGCCACTGGCGGCGCGTGATTGATCGCGACGGACAAGGTGGCTGGGTTCACTACACCATGCTGTCAGGTTCGCGTACCGTGATCATTGACGAAAACATGATGGCCCTGCGCACCCGTCCCGATGCAGGTGCACCCGAAAATGCCGTGCTTGAGGCGGGCGTTATCGCCAAACTCGACGAATGCAGCCTGACATGGTGCTGGCTGGAGGCTGGCGGCTATAAAGGCTGGGCACCCAAAGGCGTACTTTGGGGCGTCGAAGCTGACGAAGTCCGCGAGTAGGGCTTTCCCCGCGGCAACCATCCCGCTAAACCAGCGCCATGAACACGCAATCTGGAACCCGATTAAACCTCTCCGCAGGGCTGCTCTCTGTGACAGTTGCCCTTGTGTTGGTGATTGCCAAGCTTTGGGCGTTTGGCGAAACGGGATCGCTTTCTATTGCCGCCACACTAGCCGACAGCGCGATGGATTTGATGATGTCGCTTGGCGGACTTGTGGCCATCATCTATGCTGCCAAACCTGCCGACGACGATCACAACTTCGGACATACCTCTGCCGAAGACCTCGCAGCCCTCGGCCAATCCATCTTTATCCTGATTTCAGCGACCGTCATCGCCGTCGCCGCTATCTTGCGTCTTCTCGACAGGAACGTATCATTGCCCGAACGCGAGGCCAGCGGCATGGTCGTGATCGTATTTTCCATCGTCATCACCATCGCCTTGGTCCTGTGGCAACGGCGCGTCGCAAAGCAAACGGGCAACCGCGTTGTCGCCGCCGATAGCCTGCATTACTTGGGCGACCTGATCCCCAATGTCGGCGCGCTAATCGCGCTCTGGGCCTCTGCCAAATTCGGGATCGGCCAGATCGACAGCATTGTGGCCCTCGCTGCGGCCGCCCTACTCGCCTTTGGTGCCATGCGTATTGGCAAGGCCGCTTTTGACGCGCTGATGGACAGACAAGCCGACACCGGCATGATCGCAGGAATCGAAGACATCACCCGCGACTTTGAGGGCGTGCACGGATTCCACGATCTTAAAACCCGCGTTGCAGGCAGCCGCGTGTTTGTGAACCTGCACATCGAACTCGACGGCACTCAAACTCTCGAGGACGCTCACGCCATCGGTGCCGCCCTGCGCCGCGCCATCACCGAGGCCTATCCGCGCGCCGATGTGTTGATCCACAAAGATCCTGTTGGCGTCGAAAAACACCCCGACGATCAGCGTTAAATCGGTGCACGGGCGGTGCACACTTGGTGCACGCCCTGTGCATTGTCGTTTTTAGCTAGCAGTAGCCAATCCGCGCCCTTTCAAAAGCGCCGCGACACCGGGCAAACGACCACGGAACTTGACGTATAATTCCGCTGCATCAACCGACCCACCAGAGGACAAAACCGTGTCTTCCAGACGCTTCGCAAGCTCCACATCAAACGGGTTTCCAACCTCTTCAAATGCGGCAAATGCATCGGCATCCATCACCTCTGACCACATGTAGCTGTAGTAGCCACAAGAGTATCCATCGCTCGCGAAAACATGGGCGAAATGTGGGGTTGCGTGGCGCATCCGAATGGCGTGCGGCATCCCGATTTCCTCAAGGATTTCAGCCTGTTTCTGCATCGGATCGGCTGGCGGCGCGCCCTCATGAAAGCTCAAATCCACCAGCGCGGAGGCGACATATTCCACCGTCGAAAACCCCATATCATAGGTCGCAGCACCCAGCATACGGGTCAGCAATTCTTCCGGCATCGGCGTACCCGTTTCCGCATGCGTCGCGAACTCTGACAGCACCTCAGGCACCTCCAACCAATGTTCATATAGCTGGCTTGGAAGCTCCACAAAATCGCGCGCCACGGACGTGCCACTAATGCTTTCGTAAGTCACGTCAGATAACATCTGGTGCAGCGCATGCCCAAACTCATGAAACAACGTCCGCGCATCATCATAGGACAGCAACGCAGGCTGCCCCTCTTCAGGCTTTGCAAAGTTACAAACGTTAATAACATGGGGGCGAATGTCGCCTGCAAGCCGCTGTTGCGACCGCATCGCAGAGCACCAAGCGCCAGAGCGTTTTGACCCACGGGCGAAATAATCCCCAATGAAAACAGCGATATGCTCACCGTCACGGGTCACATTCCAGACCCGCACATCCGCGTGATATGTCGGTGCCTCGATCTCTTCAAAGGTTAACCCGAACAGGCGCGTGGAGCAGGCAAAAGCCGCCTCGATCATACGGTCAAGTTGCAGGTAGGGCTTCAATTCCGCCTCATCCAAATCGTGCAATTTCTTACGCTGCTTTTCGGAATAAAACCGCCAATCCCACGGCTCTAAAGGCCCGTCAAACCCGTCCGCATGCAGCAAACGTTCCAAGACTTTTGCGTCCGACAAGGCACTCGCTTTTGCAGGCTCCCAAACCTTCATCAACAGCTCGCGTACCGCCGCAGGTGTGCCTGCCATTTCCGTTTCTAACTTGTAATCGGCAAAGGTTGCATAGCCGAGCAAATTCGCCCGCTCCGCCCTGAGTTTTAAGATCTCGGCGGCAATCGCACGGTTATCCGTCTTGCCACCATTTGCCCCCCGCGCGGTCCAAGCCTCATAAGCTTTCTGACGCAAATCACGGCGCTCCGAGAATTGCAAAAACGGGACAATAAGAGAGCGAGACAGCGTGACAACAGGCCCGCCTGCATCCTTTTCCTTACCCGCAGACCGTGCTGTAGCAACCACAAAATCTGGTAAACCAGCAAGCCCGTCTTGATCCAATTTCATGAACCATTCCCGCTCATCCGCGAGCAAGTTCTGCGTAAATTCAGTCCCCAAAACCGACAGTCGCGATTTCACATCCCGCAACCGATCCGCATCCGCCCCAACCAACTGCGCACCAGAGCGCACAAACCCGCGCCGTGTTAGCATCAAAACCCGCGCCTGCTCATCCGTCAAATCAAGAGTATCACGTTGATTCCAAAGGGTTTCGACACGCTCAAACAATGCCGCATTGGCCGTAATCCACGACCCGTAAGCGCTTAGTTTCGGCGCAAAATCGCGCTGCAATGCCTCGCGTGCGGGGTTACTATCGGCCCCCGCCATCGCATAAAACGCGCCTAAGACGCGGCCCAGCTTGTCTTCGGCCAATTCCAAGGCCTCAACCGTATTGGCAAATGTCGCAGCCTCTGCGTTGCGAGTGATCGCGTTGATATTGGCCTTGGCGGCGTCTAATGCGGCGTCAACCGCAGGCGCAAAATCTGCGTCTGAAATCAAGGTAAAAGGCGGCAAATCAAACGGGGTGTCCCAGTCGGACAAGAGCGGATTGGTCATTGGAAAATCTCCTTTGACCATAACCTAAGCAGCCTCGCCAGATTGTGCCAGTGGTCAGCGGCCGCAAACCTGACAGTCGGCCCGCCGCTTCACAGAAATCACGCGGGTTTGCGCGTAAAGTGCGTCATAGATGAGCAACCGCCCGCGCAATCCCTCGCCCGCGCCAGTGATTTCTTTGATCGCCTCCAACGCCATCATAGACCCCACTACCCCTGGCAATGGCCCGATGACCCCCGCCTCGGCACAGCTTGGCACAAGCGCGGGATCGGGGGCGGAGGGGAAGACGCACGCGTAGCAAGGTGCGTCATGTGCTGGGTCGAACAAACTTAGCTGACCCTCCCACTGTGTCAGTGCGCCAGAAATCAGCAGTTTACCCAGTGAAACGCAGGCCGCGTTAACCAAATATCGGGTCTCAAAATTGTCAGTGCCATCGAGGATTAAATCGTAGTCTGCGAAGAGCTCCGCTGCGATTTCCGCCGTCAGCCTGCGGTGATAAGGACGCACAGTGATATGCGGGTTTTGCGCGGTCATCACGTCGGCGGCTGACATCACTTTTGGCGCACCAATCTGGTCATATGTGTGGATCACCTGCCGTTGTAGGTTGGCGTTTTCGACCAGATCATCGTCGATTACTCCGATTGTACCGACACCTGCAGCGGCAAGATATTGTAACGCAGGCGCGCCAAGACCACCTGCACCAACCACCAAAACCTTTGCATTTCTCAACGCCTTTTGCCCCTGCCCACCCACTTCGCGCAGCATGATGTGGCGAGCGTAGCGGTCGAGCTCCACGTCAGAGAAACCCGCTTTTGGCGCGGAGACTTCTGGTGTTTTTATCCTTTTTTTCAGCTTGTTAAGCAGATACTTGTAACCAAATGCAATCGCGATCAATGACATGACGAACGGCCAAAGTCGCGCGTCACCTCCCGTTGCTTCGCGCAATGTGTTGCCTTCGGGCAGCAAGATTTGCGCGAGATTTACGAGCAGCAGCAAAATGCCGATCATGATCCAACGAGCACGGCGTGGTGTGCCCATCGCGGCCCCGATGCCCCACAGGGCAGCGGCCATCGTCAACACGACCATCATGTGCCAGTAGACCCAAATCCGCTCGCGCCGCGCCGGGTTTCGTCGAGGGTTTCAACTAGCGTAAATTCAGCTTGGATCACAGGCGCCACGACCATTTGTGCGACGCGCATGCCATGGGTCACTTCAAAATTAGCATCGCCCAGATTGATCAAAATCACGCCAACTGGCCCGCGATAATCACTATCGATTGTGCCGGGTGCGTTGACCATGCTGATGCCATGTTTGAGTGCGAGTCCAGAGCGGGGTCTGATCTGGACCTCGTAGCCTTGGGCGATCGCCATGCACAGACCCGTGGGGATCAACGCGCGGGCATTTGGGGCGAGAGTGACGCCGCCGTGGTCTGCAAAGTTCGCGCAAAGATCGGCGCCAGCCGCACCCGTCGTCTCATATTTCGGCAAGGGCAAGGAGTGATCCGCGCCCTCGGCCCACTTCAATTTCACGATCATTTTATCGCCTCGACCAGCTTTTGCGCCAAGCGCTGTGCGACCGCATCTTTGCCCATGCGCGGCCAGTCTTCAGAGCCATCTGCGATGATCAAAGTGACATCATTCTCTGTGCCCCCCATGATCCCCGTTGCTGGCGACACGTCATTGGCCACGATCCAATCGCAGCCTTTGCGCAGGCGTTTTGCGGTCGCATTCGCGATCACATCGTCGGTCTCGGCTGCGAAACCGATCACAAGCCCGGGGCGGCCTTTTTTAAGCTTGGACACCGTGGCGAGGATGTCAGGGTTTTCGGCGAATTCGAGGGTTGGCAGACCGTTGCCGTCTTTCTTAATTTTCGATGGACCTGCGTTTTCTACGCGCCAATCAGCGACGGCCGCAGCAAAAACGGCGGCGTCGGACGCTGGCGCCTCCATCACGGCGGTGAGCATTTCGGCGGCGGTTTGCACCTTGATCACGCGCACGCCATTTGGCGGCGGCACATCCGCAGGACCAGTCACGAATGTCACGTCCGCGCCCAATGCAGCCAGCGCTTTTGCAATCGCCGTGCCTTGGGCACCAGAGGAGCGGTTTGCGATGTAACGGACGGGATCAATCGGCTCGTGGGTAGGCCCCGAGGTGACAAGAATGTGCTTGCCCTTGAGTGGGCCGCCTGAGAGAGCCGCGTCGATTGCATCAACGATTTCCAGTGGTTCCGCCAAGCGTCCATAGCCATATTCGCCGCAAGCCATGTCACCCTCGTTGGGTCCAACAAACAAAACACCGTCAGATTTAAGGGTCGCCAGATTGCGTTGCGTCGCGGGATGTTCCCACATGCGCACATTCATCGAAGGCGCGACGAGCACGCGTTTATCGGTTGCCAGCAAGAGGGTCGAGGCCAGATCATTGGCCAATCCACCCGCCATCTTCGCCATTAAATCTGCCGTTCCGGGAGCTACGACGATGAGGTCAGCGGACCGCGACAGCTCGATATGACCCATCTCGGCTTCGGACGTGAGGTCAAAGAGATCTGAATAAATCTTTTCACCCGCAAGCGCAGAAACACTGAGCGGCGTCACAAATTCAGCGCCTGACTTGGTCAAAACGGGCGTCACGAAGGCACCACGTTCGCGCAGACGCCGGATCAAATCCAGCGACTTAAACGCGGCAATCCCACCGCCAATAATCAAGAGTATACGCTTGTCAGCCAACATGTTTCTGCCTTTCGGTAACTTGCCCCGACACTAGGGCAGAAGTTACCGAAAAGACAATGTCAGACGTCATTGTAGAAATGTCATAACTTCAGGGCCGACAGATTCGAGACTACGGCGCATTTTTGAAAATGCAGCGGCCTCTAGCTGGCGGACGCGCTCTTTGCTCAGGCCAAGCTCGCCGCCGAGGCTTTCGAGTGTGCGAGGATCGTCACGCAATTTGCGTTCACGCACGATGAAGCGCTCACGCTCTGATAGGGTCGAAAAGGCACTCGTCAGCCATTGGCGCAGAGTTGCGTTGTCATGACTATTGGTCACAATTTCATCGGCTTGCGGGCTGTCGTCCTCAAGCGCATCAACCCAAGACCGCCCCTCATCCTCGGATGATTGTGTGGCGTCGAGCGAGAAATCAGAGCCCGAAAGTCGGCCATCCATCATCTGCACGTCGTGGATTGGAACGCCAAGCTCAGCGGCGATCATTTCGTGCAAAACGTGGGTTTCAAGTGGCGCGCCTGCTTCTCGTTCTATCCGCGCTTGCACGCGGCGCATGTTGAAAAACAACGATTTCTGCGAAGATGTTGAGCCTGTCCGCACAAGAGAAAAGTCACGCATTACGTAGTCTTGGATCGACGCCTTGATCCACCAAACCGCATAGGTCGAAAAACGCACACCGCGGTCTGGGTCAAATTTGTCAGCAGCTTTCATGAGGCCGACGGATGCTTCTTGGATCAGGTCGCTCATCGGCGCGCCATAGCGGCGGAATTTGGACGCCATCGAGATCGCAAGTCGCATGTAAGCCGTGATCAGGCGGTGCAAGGCCTCCTCGTCACGCTTGTCGCGCCACGCATAGGCGAGCGCCAATTCCGTTTCCGCGTCAAGCATTTCTGCTTTCATTGCTTTCCGAGAAAACCCTTGATCCGTTGTCGCGATTCCCATGACAAATTCCTCTGGCTTGTTTACCGATTTTAACGTGCTAGTTACTTATCTTACGTCCTCGTTCTGCAATTGGATCACTCTGCGGTCATGAATAATTTACCTACCCTTTCACTGGTCATTGGTGGTGCTGCGAGCGGCAAGTCGCGGTTTGCGGAATCCCTTTGCGTGCAAAGTGCGCGGCCCAAGGTTTATGTGGCGACTGCCCAGATTTACGATGATGAGATGGCGCAAAAGGTTGTCTCTCATCTGGCCCAACGCGGTGAGGATTGGCGGACAATTGAGACGCCAGTTGATGTGGCATCGGCTTTGGAGACGGCCTGTTCAGATAATGTTGTTCTGCTCGATTGTGCGACGCTTTGGTTGACCAATGTGATCTTGGGAGAGCATGATTTGGAGGCCGAAACGGCCAAGCTATTGTCCGCGATTTCGTCCTGCCCTGCTCCCATCGTGATTGTGTCCAATGAGGTCGGGCAAGGGATCGTGCCTGACAATGCGCTGTCCCGAAAGTTTCGCAATGCGCAAGGACAATTGAACCAGACTTTGGCCGCGCAGGCGGGGTTGGTTGTGGTCGTGATGGCGGGGCTACCACTGGCGCTTAAAGGGACAATTCCGCAATGACGCGGCTCTGGTTGATCCGCCACGGACCGACCCATGCAAAGGGTATGGTGGGCTGGACGGATTTGCCTGCGGACCTGTCTGATACGGCACAAATTGCGCGTTTGAGAGCCGCTTTGCCTGACGCGCCTGTCGTCTCGTCCGATCTGTTGCGGGCGGTGCAAACGGGTGATGTGTTGACGCCAGTCTCGCGTTTGCCTCACGACCCCCAATTGCGCGAAATTAACTTTGGCGATTGGGAGAATTTAACGTTTTCCCAAGTCGAGCTGGGCGCGCCTGATCATATCCGCGCCTATTATGAAATCCCTGGAGATATTGCTCCACCGAATGGCGAAAGTTGGAACGCTGTTTGTGCGCGAGTGAATGCTGCGATGGACGGCTATGTGGCGCGAGGCCACGCAGATTTGATCGTTGTCGCGCATTACGGCGTCGTTTTAAGCCAAGTGCAAAGAACTTTGAAAATAACGCCTTACGCCGCATTTGCGCAGCGGATTGAGAACCTGTCGCTGACGCAGATCACGGTTGAGAATGGTGATTGGCGGGCCGAGATTATCAATCACAATCCGTGATGATCATGCGCATTTATTGTCGTTGGCGTGATGATGTTTGCCAGTCTAGGCTGACGACACATATTATGAAATGAGCCCAAAATCATGACCTATCAACTCTACCTCGGAAACCGTCTTTATTTTAGCTGGTCGATTGCAGCCTATCTGATGTTTAACCGTTTCGGGCTAGAGGATCAGGTCAAACCACCATCTTCCGCCCTGAAAGTGAAGCCGCCCTGCGCCCGATGTTGGCCGATTTAGCACCAGCGCGCACCCTTCCAACGGCCATAACCCCTGAGGGTGCGATCTTAAATGACAGCATGGCGATTGCCGAAGAACTGGCGAGCCGTCATCCTGAGATTGCCTTCTGGCCTGCTGATCCCTTGGCGCGTGGCACGGCGCGGGCCTTGGCCAACGAAATGCATTCGTCCTTTGGAGGGCTGCGTGGAAAATGGCCTGTGAATTTGCGCACGGAGTTTGCGACGGTTGCGCCGCCAGAGGATATCGTGGCGGAGCTAAACCGACTGGAGGAAATCTGGACACACGCTCGAAAAGTGACGGGTGTTGCTGGCCCATGGCTTTGTGGTGACTACTCTCTTGTCGATGCCATTTACGCCCCCATGGCGACGCGGCTCGCGACCTATGGCTTCGATACCCGCCCAACGACCAAGGCCTATGTTGCGGCGCATTTGGCTGATCCTGCGTTGCGCCGTTGGCGGGCGATGGGGCTAGCCAACGAGGCTAAATTGCCCGCGTTTGAAATGCCTTTTGAAGAGGTATCTTGGCGCGGCCCCTCGCCGATGAAAGCGATTGCGGTGGATGCAGGCACGCCTGAAAATAACGTCTGCCCTTATTCTGGCAAAGAGATCACGCATATGCTTGAACTGGATGGGCGGATATTTGGCTTTTGCAACGCTTTTTGCCGCGACAAGACCTTGGCAGACCCTGAGGCTTGGCCAAAATTCATGGCGTTACTCTAACACTGTTAACCTTTCTTAAACCGAAAGCTGCTACCCGTTAACCATAAGTTGAAACGGGGGCGGCATGACGGCGCTGGCATATACGGTTGCTTTTGAAGGGATCGAGGCGCGGATGGTCGAGGTGCAATGCGCCGTGGCACTGGGCATTCCTGCGTTTTCAATCGTGGGCCTGCCAGACAAGGCGGTGTCGGAAGCGCGTGAACGCGTGCGTTCCGCCCTGTCATCGATGGCGATTGCATTGCCGTCCAAGCGGATAACGATTAATTTGTCGCCTGCTGACCTCCCCAAAATCGGATCGCATTTTGACCTGCCCATCGCGGTTGCATTGCTGGCTGCGCTAGAAATTATCTCCGCCGATGACGCCGAAAAGACTGTGGCCTTGGGCGAGTTATCCTTGAACGGGAATTTGGTTCCTGTGCTTGGCGCATTGCCTGCCGCGATGGCCGCTGCATCCGAGGATCGCACGCTGCTTTGTCCATATGCCTGCGGGCCAGAGGCCGCTTGGGTCGGTACCGCGAATGTGATCGCGGCCCGCACTTTGGCCGATGTCATTCGCCATTATAACGGCCAATCCGTGATCGCACCCTCAAGACCCGGAGAGGTGACGCAAGCCGCCCAAGCGCGTGATCTGTCGGAGGTGAAGGGTCAAGAGCGTGCAAAACGGGCGATTGAGATCGCGGCGGCGGGGCGACATCATCTGTTGATGGTCGGCTCTCCTGGATCGGGGAAGTCAATGCTAGCTGCCCGCATTCCAGGAATTTTGCCACCTTTGACGCCATCAGAAGCCTTAGAAACGTCGATGATCCATTCAGTGTCTGGCTTGCTCGATGAGGGCGGAATTAGCCGCGAACGCCCGTTTCGCGAACCGCACCACACGGCCTCGATGGCTGCAATTGTCGGTGGCGGGCGTGGCGCGAAACCGGGGGAAATCAGTCTGGCGCATAATGGTGTTTTGTTCATGGACGAATTTCCAGAGTTCCCGCGAACGGTTTTGGAAACCCTGCGCCAGCCAATTGAGACGGGCGAAGTCGTGGTTGCCCGCGCCAATGCCCATGTGAAATACCCCTGCCGCTTTATGCTTGTGGCCGCTGCAAACCCTTGTAAATGCGGTTATTTAACTGATCCTGCGCGGGCTTGCTCAAGGGCACCAATCTGTGGCGAGGATTATATGGGGCGGATTTCGGGGCCACTCATGGACCGCTTTGACTTGCGGGTCGAAGTGCCACCTGTGGCCTTTACCGATCTGGATTTACCGCAAGATGGAGAGAGTTCAGAGGTGGTGCGGGACCGCGTGAAAATGGCGCGAGCCGCGCAAGCGACCCGTTATGCAGACGTCACGCATGTGCGGGTGAATGCCGATGCGGAGGGCAAGGTTTTGGAGGATTTTGCGACGCCAGATGCCGAAGGACGTGCCTTGCTTACACGGGTTGCAGAACGCTTTGGACTGTCGGCACGGGGCTATCACCGCGTGCTACGGGTGGCGCGAACGATTGCGGATTTGGATGGAGAGGCGGACGTACGACAGCCCCATGTGGCCGAAGCGGTGAGCTACCGCTTGGCCATGTCGAAAGAGGTTTGAACGAAGGGAGCGATGTCTTGTAGTGCAAGGCGGCCTTCGGGTAACCAGCCATCCAGAATTTGGAAGACATGTAAGGCAGAGTCCCATTCGTTTAGCGTGACGTCGCCGCCAGAATTTCGCAGGATTCCTGTCATCATACGCGAACCGTCCGCAAGTGCTTCGTCGATACCAACTTGGATGAGGACAGGCGGCGGCTTGTCATAAGAGGCAAATAGTGGCGAGGCACGAGGGTCATCACGCGCGGCATCCCCAAGACAAATGTTAACCACATCTTCCAATCGTTCGACAGGAAGCATCGCGTCTTTTGATTTATACAATGACGCCCCCGACATCGTAAGATCGGTCCAAGGCGAGATTGCGAAGGCACCTGCAGGCTTAACCCCCTTCATGTTGAGATAAGACAACAATGCCAGCATAAGCCCGCCACCTGCACTATCACCACCGAGGATGATATCGTGAGGATCGTAGCCGCGCCGAACAAGGTGGTCCCACGCCTCACGTGCGTCGTCGAAGGCCACGGGAAATGGGGCTTCCTGCAATAGACGGTAATCAAGGGCGCAAATGTGGACACCTGAGAGTTTGGAAATCCTCCCGAGCATACCCCGATGTGTCTCCGCGCTCCCCGAGATATAGGCGCCGCCATGAAAGTAGAGAATTACTTTTCTTGGGGTAGAATTTCCAACGGATAACCAATTCAGCCTAATGCCACTTGAGCTTTCGGTTAGGTGGCACAGGAATGGAGGTACCTTAAAGCACAGTTTTGCTGTGTGCTCGAGGCTTTGCTGCGCCAACTTGGGCGTTGTCGTTCGCAATAGCGCCCGCCGTACAAAAAGGCGGGAGCAAAAGGTTGCCAGTCTGAGACGAAAGCTCTGGGCCATTTACGCCCGTCTGGCCTCGATCGCTTCCCAAATTTTCGCAGCGATATTGGTGCCGTCGAAACGTTCAAGTTCCTGAATGCCCGTCGGAGAGGTCACGTTGATTTCTGTGAGCCAGTTGCCGATCACGTCGATTCCAACAAAAACTTGGCCCTTTTCGCGCAGAAGCGGACCGATAGCCGCGCAGATTTCGCGGTCGCGGTCAGTCAGTGCAACTTTTTCTGGACGGCCGCCCACGTGCATGTTGGAGCGTGTTTCGCCCTTGGCAGGCACGCGGTTGATCGCGCCGACGGGTTCACCGTCAACGAGGATCACGCGTTTATCGCCCTTGGCCACGTCAGGAAGGAACTTTTGCATAATCAGCGGCTCGCGGTTGATGCCAGAGAACAGCTCGTGCAGGGACGCAAGATTGCCGTCGCCTTTGGAAAGTTTGAACACACCTGCGCCGCCGTTGCCGTAAAGCGGCTTAAGGATCACATCGCCATGTTTGGCGCGGAAGGATTTTAGGGTTTCCAGATCACGGGCGATCATTGTGGGAGGGGTCAGGTCCGGGAAGTTCAGAACCAGCAGTTTTTCAGGGTAGTTGCGCACCCAGAACGGATCATTCACGACAAGCGTTTTGGGGTGGATCATGTCGAGGATATGGGTCGTTGTGATGTAGCCCATATCAAACGGTGGGTCTTGGCGCAGCCAGACAACTTCGAAGGTCGAGAGATCGACCTCTTGCTCTTCGCCAAGGGTGAAGTGGTTGCCTTCGACCCGCTGGACAGTCAGCGGCCAACCGCGTGCGGTGACCTTGCCCTCTTGGCAGGCGAGCTTATCGGGCGTGTAGTAGAACAGGGAATGCCCGCGCGATTGTGCCTCTTCAGCGATCCGAAATGTGCTGTCGACGTTGATATTGATCGGACCGATCGGGTCCATTTGGATGGCAACTTTCAACGACATGTCAGACCTCGGGTT
>Ga0102886_1000646_pt1 | contig 14931 bp, 13 predicted proteins | sample Colrivmet1550A02_FD_84499 | JGI IMG/M metagenome (GOLD analysis project Ga0102886, IMG submission 84499) | Estuarine microbial communities from the Columbia River estuary - metaG 1550A-02 | ecosystem: Environmental > Aquatic > Marine > Intertidal zone > Estuary | place: USA: Columbia River... | reverse complement strand
TAATATTTCGGTAAGTTCTACAGGTAATTGGAATACTTGGGCAACAAAAACAGTAAGTAATGTGCCATTGAAAAGCGGAAAACAAGTTTTTCGAGTATTCTTCGAAGCGGGTGAATTAAATGTGGGTGAGTTTACATTTACATATACATCTCCTTTGGGTTATAGTCAACCATTCGCTGATGCAGGCCCTAATCAGATAATTGTATTGCCACAAAGCACAGCAATGCTGGACGCTGGCGCAAGTTCCGACCCAAATGGCGGGACATTGACATATGTGTGGAGTCAAGTTTATGGACCATCAAATTTACAATTCAGCGATAACACTTTGGCACAACCAACAGTTTCTGGTTTGATGGATGGTGTTTATTTAATGAAGGTCAAAGTTGATAACGGAAGTTATTTTGATGAAGACGAAGTTTATATTATTTCAAATACTTCAAATAATGTAGCACCCAAAGTTTCTATTTCATCACCTGCACCGAATTCAAAATATATTGAAAGTGAAGTTATTTCTGTTACTGCATTTGCATCTGATTTAAATGATAGTGTTGTAAAAGTTGATTTTTATGTCGATAACATAAAATCTGCTTCTGATGCTCAGGCACCCTATAGTTTTTCATGGCAGCCTTTGCCTGGTGTTTTTAATCTATCAGCAGTGGCATATGATTCATTTGGTGATTCAACTATTTCTAATTTAGTACCAGTAATTATTGAGCAGGCTCCTCCTTGCCGCGGCACGTCATGGGACGGAGATTTTGACTATCAGTTTTCTGCGGATAACAACAATCCAACTTTAACATTTATACCTTCTTTACAAGGAATGGGTTCGCCAACTTGTATTTTATACTATGGCACAGATCCTGGCAATATGCCAGGGTATATTGTAACACCGAATGTTCCTTTTCAAATTAATGCCAGTAAAGGGACTAAAGTCTATTTCTATTACACTTACACCCATCCAAACGGAGGTGAAAAGAATAATTCTGGAAATAAAGATACTTACGTTGTAGGAAGTTGTAAAAATATTGGTATTGATGAGTTGGATTTAAGCAGAGTAAAAGTTTATCCAAATCCTGTGCAAGAAGTACTGCATTTGAAGCTGTTGCCGGGAGCTACTGATATTAGGATTTATAATGCAAGTGGTCAACTGGTTGATCGCTTTAAATATGCTGGGGGTATGGGTATGGCCGAATATGATATGAAAACATATATGTCAGGATTATACCTTTTTGTTTTGGAACAAAACGGAAAACTCGGCACGCTGAAAGTAATAAAGGAATAAACCGTTTTGGAAACCAAAACAATTCAATAAGAATGATTTAAGCCTAAATTTTGGGTAATTATTAAAAATACACATCGATAGAAATGTCAGAAAGAATAGGGAAATTATTAGCGTTAACAGGAGTAGATGTTAATTCTGCAAGTGATAACAAATTGAGTGATATGTTTAAAGATGTAATGCAAAACGGCTTGCATGGTATTGGATTTAGCGCTTATGAAGAAGGTCAAGAACCTGGCGATAAACTTACAGAAGAGCAGATAAGACGCAGAATGGCAATTATCGCCCCGCATACCAAATGGGTAAGATCTTTTTCATGTACTGATGGCAATGAGCTCATTCCTAGAATAGCCCGAGAATTTGGCTTAAAAACCCTCGTTGGTGCGTGGTTAGCTGACGATCATGAAAAGAATCAAGTAGAAATTAATGCCTTGATTGAATTGACTCAGCAAGGCTATGTAGACATTGCTGCGGTTGGTAATGAGGTTCTTTACCGAGAAGAATTGTCAGAGTCTGAATTGCTAGATTACATTCAACATGTTAAAAGTGTTCTACCTAACACGCCAGTAAGTTATGTAGATGCGTATTACGAATTTGAAAATAGACCAGCACTCACAGAAATCTGTGATGTTATTTTAACGAACTGTTACCCTTTTTGGGAAGGTTGTGCACAGGAGTATGCTCTGCTCTACATGAAAGACATGTACCGCAGAACAAAGCTTGCAGCTGGCAACAAACCAGTAATTATTAGCGAAACAGGATGGCCAGATAAAGGAGCGAGTTTCCATGGTGCGAGCCCATCTAAGAGAAATGCAATAAGCTATTTTGTAAATGCTCAAAAATGGTCAGCAGAAGACGATATTCCTATGTTCTACTTTTCGTCATTCGATGAATCTTGGAAAGTTGGAGACGAAGGTGATGTGGGAGCGTATTGGGGATTGTGGGATAAAGATGAAAAATTAAAGTATTAAAAAAGTCAGTTATATGAATCAATCACTTCCATACAGCAGTGCAATTTGCTATTCTGGTTTCAGAGATGGGCAAAGTCCAGGTTCTGCTTCTCCTTCTTATGAGGAGATTAAAGAAGATTTATTGATACTGCAACCGCATTGGACATCTCTTCGGTTGTACGATTGCGACCAACATGCGGAAACAGTTTTGGAAGTCATTCGAAATGAAAATTTCTCATTTGATGTTATGCTTGGGGCGTATATCGTTGCTGAGGTAAACAACTACGAATGTCCGTGGGGCGGCATGTATGCCAATGTAGAACTAGAGGCAAATAAAGTTTACAACCAACGGAGAATTGAAAATTTAATTCAGCTCGCAACTAAATATTCAGACATCGTGACTTCGGTATCTGCAGGTAATGAGGCAACTGTAAGTTGGACAGATCATTTGGTCCCTACTGAAAGTCTTTTGGATTATGTCTTGCAGCTAAAGGCTGCTTTAAAACAACCCGTTACGTTTTGTGAAAATTATGTGCCTTGGTTAGACAAGATAAAATCAGTTGGAGAAGCAGTTGATTTTATTTCTATTCACACCTATCCTGTTTGGGAGTATAAATCCATAGACGAAGCATTGCGATTTACAATAGAAAACTATAATGTTGTGGCTCAAGCCTATCCCAACAAACAAATTGTAATAACTGAGGCAGGTTGGGCGACTAACTCAAATGGTCGTGGCATTCATCCGCACAACGTAAATGAAGAATTGCAGCAGGTTTACATCAATCAATTGCAAGAATGGGCTCAAAATGAAGGTGTTTTAGTTTACCTATTTGAAGCTTTCGATGAAAATTGGAAGGGCTCAAGCGACCCTCTTGAACCTGAAAAACATTGGGGTCTATTTTGTACAGATAGAACACCTAAGGTAGTGATGAAAGAGAGGGTAGAGGTTTAGTTAACTTTTTTTAAATATTCTTCTACTGTAATCCAAGAACATACATTTCTAAATCCTGTCCAGGGGTTTTTACCACTGTTTATGTTCATCTTAGATTCCATTTTGTATTCCTCAGTAATATTTCCGACAGTTCCTTCATGTAAATACTCGTCCGCGTTGGTTTTTAACTCATGAATGGATGAACAATAAACAGAACAGCCCTTAAAACTGTGGGGAGAGTCTAAGCGCTCATGATGTTCATTTTTTAGCTTTTTGTAATTTGAATTGATATCTAAAATCTCATTATGCGTTGGAATTCTGTATACAGGTACAAGCTTGTTTTGAATTAGATTTTAGGAAATTGTAAAGATCAACTGAATCCAAGCGTGTTGAGGTCAATATTTCATCATTGATTAAAAGCATTTCGATAACACGTTCTGTGCGCCATTGGGTGTAGTTTATTACTTGATTCCTTGTAACTCCAACCACCGGATAGTAAGCATATACTTGATGCAAAAAGCGGTTGTATTGTTTGGGTTCGCCATATGGATTTGAAAAATGCCAAAAGGTAGTGTCAGGTAAACTTTCATTATAGAGCAATGATGAATCTCCAAATTTATTTTCTATCCAGAACACATATTCACGCCAATTCTGATTGCTAATCTCACTTTGGTCACAGTAAAAGTTGTCCGAAACTTTAACTGTGCCAGGAGGTGAGAAGGTATCTTTTTGAGATGCTGGTAAGTGCGATTGGTTTGCACATCCAATACATAGAAGAAACAGGCTTAATGTAAAATGAATAATCTTCAATTTTTGTCAATATGTGATGAATCGAAAATAATGTGATTTTGCTAACGTAGTTATTACTAACATTGTTTATCGTTTAAAACAAAGATGCAATGAAGAAGTTAGCTATCCTTTCCCTTTTCCTATGTTTAGGTATACAATCACAGTCTCAAGTTTTAATAACCCTTTTGCTAGGTGATAAACTAAATTCTGAAGGCCTCGAATTTGGTTTGGAAGGAGGCGTGAACGGCTCTAATTTAAATGGATTAGAAACTAGAAACCCTTTGGTAAATTTTAATCTTGGTTTTTACTTTGATATTTTAATAAAAGAAAATTGGTATGTCTACACAGGTTGTTTGGTTAAATCGAATATGGGTGTGGCTAAACTTACAGATAATGATTTAATCGTATTAGATGCTACAAAATACGAAGGTGAGATTGACGGAATTTTGATAGAAGGAAATTACAGTCAAGAAATGAACTACTTTTTGGTGCCGGCTTTGATAAAATACAGATGGGATAATCGCTTTTACGTTGAAGGAGGAGCTCAGTTTGGTTTGATGTATAAATCTTGGATTCAATTTGAGTCAGATATCGATGGCCGTGATGCAACAATAAAAGAGTTTAATACAGATGATTTAAATTCTTTTGATTTTGGCGTAGCGGGAGGATTAGGTTACAAACTCATGGGAGGAGCAGGCTGGACGCTTGGGCTAAGATATTATTACGGATTTGTTGATGTTTATAGAGATATTCCCAACTCTAATAACAGTGGCTTATTTGCTAAACTCAATATTCCTATAGGAGCGGGTAAAGCGAAAGAGAAGGCAGAAACAAAAAAAATGGATTAAAAAAAAACGCCCCGATTTCTCGAGACGTTTTCTTGCAAGCTATGTTAAAAATTTTAATTTTAAAGGACTACTAAAAGAATCCCCAACTAAGTCCAAAGTTAAGACTTAAATAACTATACGCATCACCACCTTTTCTAGCAGTTGCATTTTGGTATTTAGCTGCAGCCATCAACTTTGTTGTCCTATTTAAAGGCACATGTAACCCAACTTCAGGATACCAACCAAATCTCCAACCTTTGTCTATAATCGCCCAAAGATTCACTTCATTACGGTAATTTAACCAAGTACCCCCTGCACCAAGGCCAGCGTAAAAACTAACCTTATCATGCGGGTTGAAATAGTAGTGTGCATTAAGTGCCAAAGGAATACTGTTTATATATCTATACTGAGTGCCGTAAACAGTAGTGTTATTATTTATAACGGATGTTTCATTTTCTTTTGCCTCATACATCGTGTGCCATCCCATGTAAAACCCAAGAGAATATTTTTCATTGTATACCCAGCGGTTATCTAATCCAACGCCTCTTACCGAGTATGCGCTAATTTTATCGGCTGTAGAGCCCATTGGCAAACTGTGATCCCATGTTAAAGACCAAAAGTAATCTTGTGCTTGTGCTCCAAAAGAAAACACAACTAAAAGGGCTATAATTATCTTTTTCATCTTAGTTTTTCTTTAGGTAAGGAGACAATTCAAACATTTTATTTATTCCATTTAGTGCTCTAGCCTCAGTGTTACTTTGAGTGGAGCTTAAAAGACCGTTGATACCAGCGTCCCAAACGAAAAATGGAAGTGTTGGAGTTGAATTATCAAGGTCGATCATAGTTACATATAGTGTACCTGTTTGGTAGTTATATGTTGAACCTGTAGGTGGGTAATATCCTCCACACCAGTATGGGTACCAGCCACAATAACCACCACCACCCCAGTAGTAAGTCACCCAATTGTCAGAAATTAGACGTTGTACAGCTACGCCATAATTTTCACCCATGCTTGTATCCGCTACTCTTGTGTAACCATACTCTACCATTTGTGCTTCAACTCGAGCTAAAACTTTTGCTGCAAAAATAGGATTGACCGGGTCGACATTTTGATTCGTGTCTCCGATGTCAAATATCTTATTTGGCATAAAGAATTTATTCGCTACTTTATCAGAAAAATCAGCACCATCTGCTTTTGTCGCAAATGTGATGTCATAATCTTCGACATAAGAAGGGCCGCCTGGATAGCATGATGCCATCAACGCAACAGCTCCAAAAGCCATTAAATACTTTTTAAATCTCTTCATTTTTAATTTTGTTTCAATGACTACAAAAATAAAATTCTAGTGATACTAAAACTTAAATAGAGAAGGCATTTTTAACATCATCAACACGGTCTAATTTTTCCCATGTAAACAACTCAACGTCAACGGTTTTAGATTCACCGCTACCGTTTACAAAAGTCTTAGAAACGGTTTCGTTTTTACGACCCATATGTCCATATGCTGCCGATTCACTATACATTGGTTGTCTTAGCTTCAAGTTCTTCTCAATCAGTCCTGGTCTTAAGTCAAACAACTCTTGAACCTTAACTGCGATTTGGCTGTCGCTTAAATCAACTTTAGAAGTGCCGTAAGTATCTACAAAAACACCCATTGGCTCTACAACGCCAATAGCGTAAGAAACTTGTACTAATATTTGTTCTGAAACGCCTGCTGCAACTAAATTCTTTGCAATGTGTCTAGAGGCATATGCAGCAGAGCGGTCAACTTTACTTGGATCTTTTCCTGAAAAAGCACCACCACCGTGCGCCCCTTTTCCACCGTAAGTGTCAACAATAATTTTTCTTCCCGTTAAGCCTGAATCACCATGAGGTCCGCCAATAACAAACTTGCCAGTTGGGTTTATGTGATATTTGATTTCATCGTTAAATAATACTTTGATATACTCAGGTAGTTGAGCCATAACACGAGGCATAACAATAGTTAATACATCCTCACGAATCTTAGCCAACATCACTTCGTCAGAATTGTCAAAGTCATCATGTTGTGTACTTAAGACAATTGCTTCAATCCGTGATGGTTTATGATCTTCAGAATACTCGATAGTCACCTGCGCCTTAGCATCAGGACGTAAATATGGAATGTCTTTTTCCTCTCTTCTTAACTCAGCTAATACTTGCAATATTTTATGAGAAAGATCTAACGCCAAAGGCATGTAATTTTCAGTCTCGTTAGTTGCATAACCAAACATCATTCCTTGGTCACCCGCACCTTGATCCTCTGGGTTACCTCTGTCTACTCCGCGGTTAATATCATCTGATTGTTCGTGAATAGCACTTAAAACACCACAGCTATTGCCGTCAAACATGTACTCGCTTTTGGTGTAACCAATTTTATTGATGGCTTCGCGAGCAATTTTTTGAAGATCTAAATACGTGTTGGATTTAACTTCACCGGCAAGGAAAACTTGACCTGTAGTAACCATCGTTTCACAAGCTACCTTAGAATAAGGATCGAATGCTAAAAAGTGGTCTAATAATGCATCTGAAATTTGATCTGAAACTTTATCTGGGTGTCCCTCAGAAACTGACTCGGAAGTAAAAAAATATGACATGTTTAAATATTTATTATTCAATTTAAAACATGTGGACTGTCTGACTGAGCTTTGTACACTGCTTTAGCATTTTTTGTACGTGGTTGCAATCAGTCAAATTTATCCACAAGAGCGCCAAAAGTAACAATTGAAATAGTTTGACCAAATGTTTTTATAAGTGTTTGAAATAATTGTTTGGCGCTTGTCTTTTTTTCTTTTTATTTGTCGTCACTTATCAAGAAAGACAGAGGGATGGGCCCTATGACGTCTTAGCAACCCGGACGAGCCGGGTGCTACTTCCCACTGCAGTTTCCAATCTGGAATTTGTGGAAAGATGAGGCAAGAGCATTTAAATGTTCTTCTCTTCACGGAAGCTCCTGATTTTTTTTGATAAGCCAAGAAGCATGATTATGAAAGCAGATATTTGGCAAATAGCAAAAGAGCGAATTCTCATTTTAGATGGAGCCATGGGTACCATGATTCAACGTCATAAATTTGAAGAAGAAGATTATAGAGGCGAAGAGTTTCAAAACTGGCCAAGCGATTTAAAAGGGAATAACGATTTATTATCACTGACTCAAGCTGAGGTGATAAAGGAAATTCATTTAGATTACTTTAAAGCTGGAGCTGATATTGTTGAAACGAATACGTTTAATACCAACAAGGTTTCCATGGCCGATTACAGCATGGAGGAATTGGTTTACCGTATAAACTTAGAATCTGCGCAGCTGGCAAGAGCTGCCGCTGATGAAATGACTGCAGAGAATCCAGATAAACCAAGATTTGTCGCTGGATCAGTTGGTCCCACAAACAGAACTGCTTCCCTATCTCCAGATGTAAACAGGCCAGGTTTTAGAGCTATTGATTTTGACGAACTAGCAGAAGCTTACGCTGAACAAATTGAAGCTTTGATTGAAGGCGGTTCTGATTTAATCTTGATTGAAACCGTATTTGACACGCTTAATGCAAAAGCCGCTTTGTTTGCTTGCGATCAGGTTTTTGAGAAAATAGGCAGAAAACTTCCCATTATGGTTTCTGGAACAATTACAGATGCGAGTGGAAGAACGCTTTCTGGTCAAACGGCAGAAGCATTTTTAATTTCGATTTCACATTATGATTTGTTCTCGGTAGGCTTGAATTGTGCTTTAGGCGCAGATCAGTTGTTACCTTATATACAGCAAATTCAAAAACACTCACCATTCAATATATCTGCACATCCAAATGCTGGATTACCAAATGCTTTTGGAGAGTATGAGGAGACTCCAGAAATGATGGGAGATAAGATTAAAGAATATTTAGACCTGAATTTGGTCAACATTATTGGTGGCTGTTGTGGAACTACACCAGAGCATATTGCAACAATAGCCAGATTAGTAAATGAATCACCAATAAGAAATAAAGTGGAGTCGGGTCAATGGAAATCCTCAAATTTTGTTGACGGTCAAAGGTCCTCAGACCATAGTCTAAACGTTTAAATTATGGGATTCAAATTTGAAGATTTAAGAATCTGGCAATCGGCTTTAAAAAGAACAGTAGAGATATATACGCTGTCAAAATCTTTTCCTGCTGATGAAAGGTTTAATTTGATTTCTCAGATGAACAGAGCCGCTGATTCCGTTGTATTAAACATTGCTGAAGGCTCAGTAGGGCTTTCAAACAAGGAGTTTAAAAGATTTTTAAGAATAGCCAATAGAAGCGCCCTTGAAGTGGTGAGTTGTTTGCACATAGCAAAGGCTAAAGGGTTTATAAATCAAGAATTGTTTGATGAACTCTATTCTAAATATGAGATCCTTATTATTTCGATTCAAGCTTTAATTAAATCGATTACAGATTAATTATGCCGAAAGCATTATACAGTCGTCCGTTAACAGTTAACTGTCAACCTCATGATTAAACCCCTTATACTTTCCGGCCTTGAGCCTCTAATTATTACAGAAGATTCAAATTTTGTAAATGTTGGTGAGCGCGCAAATGTAGCTGGATCTAAAAAATTTTTGCGCCTTATTAAAGAGGAGAAGTTTGAAGAAGCTTTAGATGTCGCGCGCGAGCAAGTGGAAGGCGGAGCTCAGATATTAGATGTCAATATGGACGATGGAATGATCGATGGCAAAGAAGCCATGGTCAATTTCCTTCACCTGATTGCATCTGAACCTGATATTTCTCGAATTCCAGTGATGATTGATTCTTCTAAATGGGAGATTATAGAAGCTGGATTAAAGTGTGTTCAAGGAAAATGTGTTGTTAATTCTATTAGTCTAAAAGAAGGAGAAGAGCCTTTTATAAAACAAGCAAAGCACCTCAAGTTAATGGGAGCTGCTGTGATTATCATGGCGTTTGATGAAGTTGGTCAGGCGGATTCTCTTGAAAGAAGAATTGAGATTTGCCAGAGGTCTTATGACGTTATGGTAAATAAAGTTGGTTTCCCTCCTCAAGACATCATATTCGATCCTAACATATTTCCTGTGGCAACAGGAATGGAAGAACACAGGCGAAACGCTATTGACTTTTTTCTAGCCACAAAATGGATAAAAGAAAATTTACCACATGCAAGAGTGAGTGGCGGTGTGAGTAACGTTTCATTTTCTTTTAGAGGAAACAACGGTGTACGTGAAGCAATGCATGCAGCATTCTTGTATCATGCCATTCAACATGGGATGGATATGGGTATTGTAAATCCATCTCAGCTTGAAATATATGATGAAATAGATAAAGATCTTTTAGAAAGAGTAGAGGATGTCTTGCTAGATAGACGTGAAGATTCAACTGAAAGACTTCTAGATTTCGCAGAATCTTTTAAAGGAGAAAGTAAAGAGCGTGTTAAAGACGATACTTGGAGAAAGGGAACTGTTCAAGAAAGAATTACACATGCCCTTGTAAAAGGGATTACGGAGTTTATTGTAGACGATACCGAAGAGGCGCGTCAGCAATTAGACAAGCCACTGCATGTTATTGAAGGGCCTTTAATGAATGGGATGAACGTGGTTGGTGATCTATTTGGTTCTGGCAAAATGTTTTTGCCCCAAGTGGTTAAATCCGCAAGGGTTATGAAAAAGGCCGTAGCTTATTTGCAACCCTATCTTGAAGCCGAAAAAGACGGCAAGAATAGATCGGCTGGAAAAATTCTTATGGCCACTGTTAAGGGCGATGTACATGATATTGGCAAGAACATCGTTTCGGTGGTTTTAGCCTGTAATAATTACGAGATTGTTGATTTGGGTGTTATGGTGCCAATGGATAAAATCCTGAAAACGGCCAAAGAAGAAAATGTAGATGTGATAGGCTTGAGTGGTTTAATTACGCCTTCATTAGATGAAATGATTACGGTTGCAAAAGAGATGAAACGGCAGCAGTTTCATGTACCGTTATTAATTGGTGGCGCGACAACGTCAAGAGCACACACAGCTGTAAAAGTAGATCCAGAATACAGTAATGGTGTTGTACATGTAAATGATGCATCTCGAAGTGTAGCGGTTGTTTCAGAGTTGCTTTCAGAGCGAAGTGAAGCATACAAGCAAGGCTTGAGAGAAGACTATGAAAAAGTAAGAGAAGGCTATTTAAAAAATAGAACTAAAAAAGAAACACTTACCGCAGAAGAGGCTAGAAATAATGCTTTCAAGATTGATTGGTCTAAGGCGAATATTACAAAGCCTAAATTTTTAGGTGTGCAGAAAATAGAAAATCAGCCTTTGGCTGAATTGGTTGACTTAATTGATTGGACGCCTTTCTTTAAAACATGGCAACTGCATGGTAAGTTTCCAAGAATACTAGAAGATAAAGTAGTTGGCGAAGAGGCTAAAAAACTTTACGCTGATGCGCAAGAAATGCTTGCTCAAATGGTTTCTGAAAATTGGGTTGTCGCCAATGGTGTTTACGGTATTTGGCCGGCAAACAGTGAAGGAGATGACATTTATTTAGAAGATGAAAAACACTCTAAGTTTCTAACACTTCGTCAGCAGACTAAGAAATCCGGAGGTGTGCCGAATTTGGCATTATCAGATTTTGTGGCTCCGAAATCTACAGGAATTCAAGATTATATAGGGGCATTTGCTGTTACAGCTGGTTTAAATATTCAAGACAAAGTAGACGCGTTTGAAAAGAATCACGATGATTACAATTCGATTCTTTTAAAAGCCTTGGCAGATAGACTAGCAGAAGCGTTCGCGGAATATTTACACTTAAAAGTGAGAACAGAAATTTGGGGATATGCAAAATATGAAAGCCTTGAAAACGCGGAATTGATTTCTGAGAAATATCAAGGTATTCGTCCTGCTCCTGGCTATCCTGCTTGTCCTGACCATTTAGAAAAGGATACAATTTTCGACTTGTTAAAACCGGCAGAAATTGGATTAGAAATAACCGAAAGTAGAGCAATGTTTCCCGCGGCAGCTGTGTCCGGCTACTTTTTCGCAAATGAAGAAGCAAAGTACTTTGGATTGGGAAAGATTGAAAAAGACCAAGTGTCAGACTATGCAAAGCGCAGAGGGATTTCCATGGAAGAAGCTGAGAAGTGGCTGAGTCCTAGTTTGAATTATTAAGAGAGACTTGAGATGTGAGTATCAAGTATTGAGAAAAGAGATTTTAAGACTCAAAAAAACAAGAAGTGCTAGACTAATGCCTAATTACTAGTGCCTTATAACTAAGAAGAAATGAAAGTAATTGACCATATAAATAACGCTAAAGACCCTTTGTTCACCTTTGAAATTCTTCCTCCTTTGAAGGGGCAGAATATTCAACATATCTACGATAATATAAATCCATTGATGGAGTTTAACCCTCCATTTATAAATGTGACGTATCACCGAGAAGAATTAGTGTACAAGCGTTTAGGGAATGGATTGTTAGAGCAAAAAGTAGTAAAGAAAAGACCTGGAACGGTTGGCATCTGTGCGGCCTTAATGAACAAGTATAAAATTGATCCGGTGCCGCATATTTTGTGTGGCGGTTTCTCTAAAGAGGATACCGAGAACGCTTTAATTGATCTAGATTTCTTAGGCATTGAGAACGTTTTGGCTTTGCGTGGAGATTCTATGAAAAATGAAACCTACTTTGAGCCCGAAGAGGGTGGACATGTGTTCGCTAAAGATTTGGTAAAGCAAATTACAGGAATGAACAATGGCCAGTATTTAGACGAAGAGTTGCAAAATAAATCACAGACCAACTTTAGCGTGGGTGTTGCTGGATATCCAGAAAAGCATTTTGAGGCAACAAGTCTGAACATGGACATTAAATACCTCAAAGAAAAGGTTGATGCTGGTGCGGATTACATAACAACCCAATTGTTTTATGACAATCAGAAATATTTTGATTTTGTGAATAAGTGCCGCGAAGGTGGAATTACATGCCCGATTATTCCTGGGATTAAGCCCATTGCAACGAAGCGACATTTGTCTATGTTGCCACACCAGTTTTATGTAGACATTCCTGATGCATTGGCCATTGAGGTGCTAAAGTGTGATGACAACAAAGCTGTTAGACAAGTAGGAGTGGAATGGGCGATTGAACAATCTAAGGAATTGGTAAAGTTTGGTGTACCCGTGTTACATTATTACTCAATGGGTAAAAGCGATAATATTTACAATGTGGCGAAGGAGTTGTTTTAGCCTTCTAAAACAGACTTGTACTTTCTGTGATATAAATCTCGAGTAATACCATCGCTCACTCCAATTTTAGGGACGTACATATTGGAAGCTCCCGCAATTTTAGTGGCGAAAATGTAGATGCTCAAGGCAGGGACAATAACATCTGCACGGTCAAGGTTTAAACCAAGTTCGGTGATTAATTCTTCTCGGCTTGTGACTTTTAGTTTTTCGATATAAGATTCTAAGTAATCTAAGGTTAAGGGTGTTTCTTGGCTTAAGCCAGAGAGCTTGTGAATTTTATTGATGTTACCACCTGAGCCTATCATAGCTATGCTTTCGATATCAGCAGTTTTAGATTCAATCCACTTTTGCATTTCAGTCCAAAGCGGTTGTTTAACAATACCGTCTTTAATTCGAATTGTACCGATTTGAAAAGACTTGCTCGCAACTATTTTGTTGTTTTGAATAATGGTAAGCTCGGTGCTACCACCACCCACATCTACATATACAAAGGATGATTCTTTAGGTTGAATCTTATCCATCAATTTAGATTCGAAAATTAAATTAGCCTCCTCGCGACCATCTATGATTTCAATAAAGATGCCTGTTCTCTTGTAAATATGTGCAGCCAGTTCTTTGCCATTTTCCGCATCACGCATAGCAGATGTAGCACAAGCTCTAGAATCTTCAACACCATGTACCTTCATTAAATTTGAAAATGCCTGCATGCCTTCTGTCATGCGTTTAATGTTTTTCTTTGAAATTGAACCTTTCGTAAAAGCATCACTTCCTAAACGAATAGGCAACCGAATCATAGACACCTTTTGGTAATACGTATGCGTTTTTGTTGGGATGACGTTTGTAATCAAAAGTCTTACTGAGTTGGAACCGATGTCTATGGCACCGATTTTCAGCATTTTAATGTTTCCGTCTAAAATCATAAAGCGTACAAGACCTACTAATTATTGAAGGTTTGAAATAACGAAAAATATAAGAATGAACTCTCTCTAGTTGGATATAATATTCGCTAAGCTTTTAGCTTTTTTGGGTAATCGAAAAACAAGAGTTCGGCAGCCAAAGAAATATCTTTCCAAGAGTCGATATTGTAATGCATGCAAACAACACCGCTGGTGGGCACATTAGTAATTTCTTGGTCTTGACACATGTTGACAAAATCAGTAATGGTAGGGTTATGACTAAAAATCATGATACTATCGTATTCTTCATTTGTGTTTTCAATAAACCTAAGCAGCGTGTTTGGCGTGCACATATAAAGCTCTTCTGTAATATTTATAGAAGAAAATGGAAATTGAAGATTGCGTGAAAAAATCATAGCTGTATGCAACGCTCGGGTAGCAGGGCTAGAATATAAAGCGTCTGGCCTTTCATGATTTTGACTCAGCCAATTAGAAACGAGATAAGCATCTTTTACACCCCGGCCTTTTAAGGGACGATCATAATCGACTAGATGCATGTCATCCCAAGAAGACTTTGCATGCCTCACTATAAAAACTTTTTTCATGGAATATTGATTTCCGGAAAGTTAAGGAAACTTTATTGCAGAGGTTTAAGGAATGATTAAGAGAATATTAAGAAATGGTCGTGGATTCTAAAACATTAAAACGTACAAGACCATCATCGTCAATTTTAGTTAGCTCAATATCTTGGATTTGATTTACAAGCTCTGGATTCCAATGGGTTTTAACTTTAATGTAGTTTTCGGTAAATCCGTGAATCCAACCTTCTTTGTTATCGCCTTCAAACAAAACTCTTGTTTTAGTGCCTAGCTGGTTTTCGTAAAACGCACGTTTCTTTTTAGCCGAAAGAATTCTGAGCATTTTACTGCGTTTCTTTCTAACGCCACGGTCAACTACATTTTCCATTTCTGCAGCTTCGGTATTTGCTCTTTCCGAATAGGTAAACACATGAAAATAGGAAACATCCATGTCGTTCAAGTAATTGTAGGTCTCCATAAACAACT
>Ga0102886_1000645_pt1 | contig 14952 bp, 37 predicted proteins | sample Colrivmet1550A02_FD_84499 | JGI IMG/M metagenome (GOLD analysis project Ga0102886, IMG submission 84499) | Estuarine microbial communities from the Columbia River estuary - metaG 1550A-02 | ecosystem: Environmental > Aquatic > Marine > Intertidal zone > Estuary | place: USA: Columbia River... | reverse complement strand
TCTTTTCTTTAGGTTCGCCTTGTTGTTCTTGTATCACTTGCTGAAATACTGTTTCAGCTTTTTGATCCGCCACTTTATCCGCCTATGATGACTTTAGTTGAACCGCCTATGATAACTCCCATATCAGCAACATCTCCTACTCTGTTTGCAGGAAACCCTCCACAGAATACTTTAGATGAACCTGGACCTGTTACAGCGGCATGAGGAATACAAGATGATCCACCAAGAATGGTGTGAGGAGCTATAGCATCTCCCACTACGGCTGCCATTTGACCTTGAATGAATACCTTAACTGCTTTAGTTGCTACGATAGTTGAGGTGACATCACATGGATGACCTGTAAGAATATCGTCGGTGTTTCTGGCTGCCATTGGCATATGCTTATTCCTCTATGCTAGTGCTTGTACAATACTTATAAAGCTTTGAGCCTTAAAGTGGTTTGACTGATTCAATGTGATTGCCGAGTCGGATGTGGTAAATACATGAGATTCTTCGATAGTCACAGGATCCGGAATAGTTAGAGATATCAATGTGAGTAACGCAGGATCAGATGCCGCTAGTGCGGCTGTATGAGTAGCGAATGTCTGAATTGTGTAATCTTCCATAAGACAGGAATATGAAACATTGAATGGATCATTCTGTTGGGTGATAGTCACATTGTCAGAGCCAGAGGAGTAATTAAAATTTACATTGTTAGGCACTGACACAGAAGTTACTGCGGCACCATTAGCATCCTCAAAAGACACGTTTACTGAATATCCATCGTTTGCGTACACGGGAGGTAGTCTAGTGATCTCTTCGCCAACACCAGTATTGCCAGCAAAGAATGCGTCTCCGCCTTGATCGCTTGCAATATTGGAGTTTGCACCTAAAAGAGCAGTGGTTGCCATGCGGTTACCTTACTAAAGTAGAACCAGCGTTATCTGCAAGAAACGTGACCACTTCTGCGTCTGTCAACTGTTTGCCTACTCTTTTACCATTCGCTAGTTCGAAAACTCGTATTCTAGTTTCTTCTGCCATGTTATCCTCTCAACATATGCTTTCGGTTTAATTTTCGTTCTTGGGTATTTGGAAAGTCTTGATGCTCTCCAAAGTCCCAACCCATTTGACCAAGTTCGCCTGCACATTCGGGAGTGATCTCAACGAGAAGGCTTTCGCCCTCCCGTCCTCGAGTCTCATTACCGTCAGCATTGAGTTCAGTCATTTCTTTAATTTTTTGCTTATAATCGTTCATATTACTATTTATAGTCCTTGTCTATCTCGTTCTAGAATGTATGCTTTGACTAATGCACTACGTACAATGTCAGCCGGTTGAAACTCAACGAATTTGAACTCTTTCATACGTTCAATGATTCTCATGAATATGCGTAATCCAGACATCTCTTTCTTACGCTCACTGGTCAAATCGTCCTGCTTAACGTCACCACAGAAAATGATTCTGCAATTTTCGCCAACACGGGTCATGACTGTATGAAGTTCTTGGTCGCTCATATTTTGTACCTCATCTACCACAAGAATACAATCATCAAATGTTGATCCTCGCAAGAATGATGTGGATATGAATTCTACCTGATTACGTTGCTTAAGTATCTCATAAGCATCGCCTCTATTAAAGAGTTTAGATGCTATATCATAGTAAGGGGCTTCATAGACTTTCATCTTATCTTTCTGCGATCCAGGTAAAAAACCAATGTCTCTAGTCGGCACAATCGACCTGACAATGTATACTTTCTTATAGTATGAGTTTTTTGCCATTACTTCTTTGAGTGAGAATAGAAGACCTAGAAACGTTTTACCTGTTCCTGCGATGCCGTGAAGCATCAAATTATCTCCGTCATCCCAAGCATCGAATGCGACAGATTGATTATCTGTCATAGGACCGATGTCTTTATTGACTGTAAAGTTTGATGTGAGTTTATTCTCTGTGTCTAATATTCCTTGCTGTCTAAGTACTCTCCGTTGCCTTTTGGTTAAACGTTCTTGTTGTTGTGCAGGCATGTAAATCCATCCTTATCTAGTTTGTATTTTAGACCCCGGATTGTTTTTATGAATGTTCTTCATTAGTGAGTTAAAACTGTCGGGTGTCTTGATGACTCCCATACGATGAGGATCACCCAAAGACGGTGCCTTAGTGATGATTTGCTTCATGTTGGGATTGGAAGATAGGTATTCTTCACGTTCATCCATTTTCATAATCTTATCAACTTGCTCACCAGTTTCGATGTCTTCGAAAGTGTATATCGGCATTATTTATTCTCCAATTTATAAAAGAAAAGGCGACTCAGAGGTCGCCTTCATAGTGTACCCATCATGGATATTTATATCTCTACAACGCTGTTAAGACACCATTTCGTAAATTTCTTTCCAGTTATTTACTCTAGTAACGTCTTCATGCGAGTAGTACTCGTTGTGATCGTGACTCATCAGTATTGAGTGCAGTCCCATATTCACACCAAGTTCAGCATTTTCTGCCTTATCTTCAACCCAAATACATCCTGTATCCAGATAAGGAGCGAGAGCAAGGTCTTTGTCTGCACCAGTATCTAAGCACACGATCTTTTCAAATGCTGTTTTACCGAACAACAGTTCGATGTTTTGTTTACGCAATATGCCAGCATGCCTATCAAGACTCAAGCTGGTAATACAGTGAAACACGTATCCCAACTCTTCGTGCATTTTTCGCACATACTTCATTGAATCACGTAATGGAGGGATGCAACAGATTGCGGCACTCTCGTTGAAGTGTCTTATGAGTTTTTTAATCTCATCTTTAGGCAAGTCATAGACTTTACCTAATTCATATTCAGTAACACCTGAAACAGCAAAGTGTCCATGCTGTTCCATCCAGTTATTGAAGCTGTAAAGCCAATCGACTAAGACTCCGTCACAGTCAACTAACATCAATTTTTCATTCTTTTTTATCATATTATACCTTTTCATTTGATACTATCATTATAGCACCATTACATTATAAAGTCAACCCCTAATTAAAGAAAGTTTCCTTGTGCTTGTTCTTTGCACGTCTAGCCTCTTTGATACTAGCTTTACGCTTGTCGTACCTTTTAGAGTCTTTCTTCTTAAATCTAAAGTCTTCGTTCTTTTCAGCTTCATCTTCGATCCACTCACGAAACTTCTTGCCCTTGCCCATCGATACATCACTCTTTGTTAGGATTTGTCTATGCTATTTAGGCGCTAGCGGCGCTTTCATTCGTGGTTTCCCACTTATCTTCTTTGACCTTAGCTGGTCTGCCACGCTTCTTTTTCAGAGGTGTAGCAGGAACTGGATCAACGATGATTCCATTAAATGCTTCGTTAATAGTCTCTGCTAGTAGTTCTGCAAAGGGCTCTTTACGTAACATTTGTAGTAGTAACTTAGCATCAGCCTCATCAACAGTCTCAAGCATTTGAATAAACAATGATTCTCTTTTGACCTGATTAAGGTTCTCGCCATCCGACATCTCTTTAACAAAGTACGATAACTTACGTGCTTCACGATACAACATGCCATGCGATTCTAAATGCACAGAAGGCGTGTATGGTGGTGGCGATGCTGGAATATTGAAACTCCATCTGCTGTCGTACATTAATATGAGGATATTCCTCAGTTCTTTTGAGTTGTTCTCTTTCAAAAACGCAATCTGTTCAGACGGCTCTTTCAATTCACAACATGCGGCAGTAACTTCTGCCAATGATCTTGTAGTCATATTTAAAACTCCGATATACTTTCCATTAAATTTCTTAACTTATTCTTAATGAAGTAATTGATTAACTGGCTTCTATCTTTAGGATTTTCTGCCTCATACTCACTAAGGATCTGATTCTTGATAGGGTCTGGGACCTGTGTCAAATCAATCATAGCCTTGTTGCGTAAATAGTTTCTCTTTACTTCGTTATCCATATTATTTATATCAGCCCAATCGAGCAGTCTTTTCTTAGTGACTGGTCTTTGACGTATGCCCATAACTAGTGCATTGTCTGCTGATAATATGTTTGGAACACCGTCACCTGCATCGCCCTTGATGATATGTTCGTGTAAGAACGTATCAGGATTAGCATTAGATATCCAACGCTTACGTGTAGGATCGTATTGCTTTACATTTGCATAGGTGTGTAGCTGAACATAGTCTTTATCTCCTGAGAGAATGAGAATAGGTTCACCTGTGTTCAGTGCAGTGCCTTCTTTGTGTACAATAGTACCAATGATGTCATCTGCTTCACAAGTCTCTATCTGGATAACCTTATACGGAAAGTAAGTCTTAAGCTCATCACGGATACGATTAAGTGAAGTAAATACTGCATTCCAATCGATCTCTGAGGACTCACGTGCTTTTCTTCTACCCGCTTTGTAGTACGGGTATATATCACGTCTCCAGTAGTTCTTATCATCGCATGTGATAAGTAACTCCCCAAATTCACGATGGAACTTCTGTCTGTTAAATCTCAGAGTATTAAGAATCATGTGTCTTAACATGTTCTCATCTACTTGAGCATTTTGGTGATTCCCAATCTGCATCATCATATTGGAAATCATAACTTGGTTCATATCAACCAGTATCATAATATTCTCCTTGTTTGTATTATTGATATGCTATCATAACACAAACATCAAAGGTTGTCAAGTACTTTCTTCGTCATCGGCTTTGTACATCTCATCGAGAAATTCTTCTAAAGCTTCCTCATAGTCCATATCATCATCAGTCCATACTTGTTCTGATATGTGTTGATAGTGATAATCCTCTCCTATACTCCTGAACATCAGTGCCCTAATTGTTTCGATCAGAGACATTATGTCTAATACAGATTTGGGATGATTCGCTACATCATATCCCATCTCATGCATACAAGTTACAACGTCACGGGCTACATCAATAGAGAACCTCATTGTAACTTTCTTATCATAATCGACCAGAACTTCCTCAGTCTCCTGAATATTCTTTTGTCTCTGTTTAAGTCTTTCGGTGAAATCTATAACATTACTACTCATTGTAATACCTTAAGTATAATTGTATCCCTGTTAATACGACCATCAGTCGTGCCTTCCTTGGTCTTCAGTGCTTTCAATTCCTTGAGAGTCTTAGTCTTACTACCTTTACCTAGAAGAGATATATACTCTTCTGGTTTTCTTAGCATCTTCTTGAATGATCTCTCAGCACAGAACCCAGTCACAGTACTACCCTTGACTTGGAATCCATCTCTTCGATCAGACACCAGATACTTCATAACCCTAGTTTTGGTATTGAACAGATACATCTGATCTGCTCCCACCATTTTCTCAGGACTAACGCTCACGATCTTGTACTCAGGCGATGATGGCAAGTATAATACTTTAGACACTTGCTTATGCGCTGGAGTTGCCTTCTTCTTGCGAGGCTTACGTGTTGCTTTCTTAGAGATCAAGAACTTCTCACAATCAGTTATGATCGATGTGATGAACTTATAGAAGTCTTTTTGTTGCTTCAGAGTCATATGACTATAACCTTCAACTAAGTCTTCTGTCTTGTCTTCTAGGAGTTCACGCAACTCCTCCTGAGTGCTTTTATAATACTTAATAGTATCGTGAGCAGTTTGAGCGGCAGAGTTTACCTTGATCATCTCATTATAGATTGACCAGTTTTTATCTAAAGTACCTGTGGTGTATTCATCAACAAACCCTTCGATCTCTCCGATAAACTCGTTGGTCTTTTCACCTAATAGCTCAGACGGACTCTTTCTCTTCACAGGCTCGGGCGCACCATCTTCGATATCAGCTTTAGAAGAAGCAATCATTGCTTTGCCTTGAGCGATTATATCATCTAGATTGGTAGTCATGAAAGACATAGCAGACTCGTCTAACTTACACCCATCTCTATGCATCTTACACAGAGCGGCTGTAGTAGAACTGGTACGCCAGTCTTCTGCGGCTTTGTAGCTTTTCAAGTCTTCAGGACGATTGTCCTTGATCCAAGCTATAGTCCAAGCGACATAACTCTTCTTATCATAGAAGTACCCGTAGTGCCGCATAGTCTCCATAACTGTAGCTTGATGCTTGTCAGCAGTTACCTCTGACCAGTCGGTAGTCTCTCTACCTATGTGACCTTCTTCTACCAATTTAGCGGCATTACTTCTACGAGGTGCTGACCTCATTAATTTTTTTGCTTTAGCCATTGACTAACTCCTTTGATTTATAAGTACATCCTAACACACTACTTAGGTATTGTCAAGAGGTTTTTTAATAAATCTTCCCATTGTTCTTTTCTTCTTTGCCAGGAATATATAGCATCGACGGTATGTTTAGCTGTATTTAAGTGTTCGATCAACCTTTCTCTCTTTGTTGGATTTGCATAGACATTCAACGCATTCTCTAATTCATGAAGAAATTTAACTGCGTGAGTTGACCTGTCTTCTATAAGACCATACATTGAGGTAACACCTAAAGACATTTCAGGAAAAGATCCAGCAGAAGAATGAATACACATGCAACCCGCTGACACTGCCTGTAGTAAAGGAGTGTAAGACATTTCTGGATAGTCAGTTGGATATACGAAGACGTGTGCTTCCTGCATAAATCCTTCTAACACTTTTGGTGTAGTATTTCTAAAAACACTCACGTTTGGGGTATCTCTAATACTGTTAGATAATGTAGTCAATGCCGGATCCATTTCGTCTGCATTCGGTAGATTTGTAACGACAATTAGTTTAGCATTATGATGCATTTTTTTAGTTAGCTTCTTGAATGCTCCATAAGCTAGATCGAGTCCTCTATTAAGCTCACCCACATATAATATATTAGTGCAGTTCTTTGGCTTGTTTCTAGAGTGTTTTTTAGGAAGAGGATCGATTGCGTTACGCAGTACTATTCCAGCACCGTAAGGTATATCTAAAAATAGATGAAACATCTGCTGTTGCCAGTGGGAAGCGAATACGATTGCCTCGTAATCTTTCCATCTGCCATCTGCGAGACATTCTAGTGACGGGTGATCAGCAGGCACCGAAGGCATGAAGATAGTCCTCACGCCCTCAGATGCTTTACTAGGAGTTGTGATAAACTCAAAGTTGCTGAGTAGCGTAGATTTAACATCACGCCGAATAAGGCTTAACGTCAAATCTACGCTCGTCACAGTAGCAGAATTAGTAGGACTAGCTGACTCCATTAGGCAGAGTCTCTCCTGCTACATCACGTAAGCAGTCCCATCTAAAGGATCTCCAACCATTAACATCGACATCCCACACAGGCAAAGCCTGCTCGTTAGTCTTCTTTCTTCCTTCTACAGTGCCTCCGACAGGTGGTGTAACCATAATTAAGGACTCATTTAACGTAGCATTCATTACTCTACGTGCGCCGTTTGCTTTGATGAACTCGATCCTTACTGATCCAGCCTTAAGCATATTTTTTAAATCATCTTTAGTCATCATATTCTCCATTTTCATTTATTAAAACTTCATTCACTTTTTGAGCAAGTTGCTCATATCCACCGATGTGTTCTCCATCCCACAATACTTGTGGCACAGCATTCTCACCGGGAAACTTCTTCTTGAAATACTCGACATCCTCTTCAACAAGTTTGTACTCGTATTTCATTTCTGCCGTTTGGCACAACTGAGCGCATTTCAAACACCAGACGCAATTGGCTGTTCCAAAAATTGTTATCATCTTTGATCAACCTTCCACTTCTCGATGTAGGCAAGCTTTCTCTCTGTAGTCCATTCATCGAGGTAATCATTCTCCTCATCAAACAGTTCTATAATACCATGAACATCATAAGTGTGCATATCAACGATCTCTTCGCCAAGATACTTTTGAGAAAACTCTGATACGTCTTGAGATGTGACACAATCTAATGCCCACTTCTTATCTACGGGAGAAGACGTGTTCTCAAGTTGTAGCTGGCTTTTGGGTATACAGTACTTCTGTCTGAATGTCGTTATAGCTGTCACTACAATGTATTCTTCGTCAAGGAAAGACTCCTCTAACAGATACTCTTCATCTTCGGTCATACGTATTCCTCAGTCATGTTGCATTTATTAGTGTATAATACACTATCAAGTCACGTTTGTCAAGTCTAATCGAAAAGTTTTTTCCAGATAGGAGTATTTTCTTCTTCGACCCTAGCTTCTTCTGCTTTGGTCTTTGCTTCTTTCATGCTATCATTTGCATCTTCGATGGCATCTTCAGACGCTTGATAATATCCCTCATATGCGGCTACGATAGCCTGTTGTTGCTGAATGTATGCTCTTAGGTCTGACAGATTTAAACTCAGGTTCTGATAACCTTCATCAGTCACGCCAAAGATGGCAATAGATCGTCCAGATTCTTTTACCTTTTCAAACTGCTCTTCGATATTTTCAGGAGTCAGTATGACCCACTCAATCTTTCTCTGGAACAATTGATCTGATGCAGGTAAAATTAGCTCTGGCTTTTCGATAGGCTTCGCCGATATGGTGATCGGCTGTGGCATACTACTACAACCACTAATTACTGTTATAAGTGTCAAACAACCAAGGACATTCACTATTGAACGATTTGCCATTTTCTGCCTCCTTTTCTTTATCTGTTAACGGTGATCCAGACAGTAGCTCAAAACATCTTCCCGCTTTGTCCGATGCCCCATTGATAACTCGTTCTACTAGACCTGGCTTGTTCTCAGCGAGGTTACCTAGATCGTGTCTACCCAACTTGTCTGATAGCACTCTGTTTTGTTGCCTAATTGCCGCAAACTCCGAATTGACTTTGGTCAGTTCTTCGTTGGCTTTGGCATATGATTGTTGCAAAGACGTTACAGCGTCCTCGCTAATTTGAATAGCTGTTTCCAGCTTTGCATTATTGGCGTTTAAAATTCTCAAACGTTCTTGCGTGTCATTGTAATACCAGTAAAATGCACCAACAGTCATAACTGTTATAATTGCAAATATTCCTGCTAACTTCATAATATCCTCCTAATTAATCTTCTGTGACTGCATCATCGCTAGTCTGCTTTCCGTCAACTCCATCTTCTTTTACTTCTTTCTCGGAGTTCTTATTACCGAAGATTAGATCCCAATTATCCCTACCCTTTTGCGACAGGGCTTTTGATCGAATATTATCTCCAGTTATATCGTTCTTAGTACTCATGCATCTTCACCTATATACCAATCGCTTATAGTGTTCACTCTTACATCACGTGTGGCACTTTTGTCTAGACACCAAACGACTATTGAATCACTTTTATCGCTTATATTGTGTATCTGCACACCTTCACTTAAATTAATATTTAGTGTACAAACCATTCGTCTCTCTTCACCAGTATCGATTTTAGTAAAAACGATTGTAGTGACTCCTTTCTTTAACGCATCTATCAACGCAGTTAAATTTACCTTTGGCATTAGTTATGTTGTCTCCTATTCTTCATCATATAACCAGGCTCTTATTGCGACCAAAACTATTACAGATACTATCAGTACCCACTCGATCATGGGGTCTTCAAACATAAAAACTTTCTCCACATCCACACTCACCGCTAACATTTGGGTTAACAAACTTAAAGCCTTCGTTTAAACCCACCCTTTCATACTCCAATCTAGTGCCTCTAAGATGTACTAAACTCTTAGAATCTACGACTAAAAATATTCCTTCCTTCTCTATCAACGTATCATCAAAGTTTTTGTCAACAGCGTATTCCATATGGTAAGCATATCCACCACATCCAGAGCTTATTACTGATATTCGTACAGCATCGCAGTCTGGACGTGTAGACAAACTAATCTTAAGTTTTTCAACAGCTTTATCGTCAACATCGATCACAGTCCTATCAGTCCCCAGCCATGATTTGCTACAGCGTTAAGTATGATTGCCAAACATGTGAGCATATGTGTAAACCACCAAACGGTCCTAATGACTGCAACAGTATTTGCTTGTCTATCAGTTTCCCCAACTTTCTCTCCTAGGCTTTTTGCCCAGATTCTCCACCATTTACTCATAACCACCCCACAATAATGTTAATCATTATGAGATATACACAAGCGAGATTTGAAATAACAATGAACGTTCGAATGTATGAGATGCGATTCTCATTCTCGGCATCATACCCATCTTCTTCGTCAAAAGAACCAAGAGCATGTTTCCAGATAGTCCATAATTTGTTCATTAGTCTTAGTAATCGCTCTCCGTCACTGCATTGTGAATAGCAAATAATCCACAATCCATACCTTTTTCGTATGAACTAGGTAACTCAAAGACATCGTATAAAGTATGCCTGTAGCTCCCTTGCTCCAATATTGATCCTTGAAATATGCGCTTAGATACAGCGTACATTGCGTGTTCTTTTTCTTCAAACGACAGTGTATCCCACCAGGCATCGTTAAGCTTCTCATACTTTAGCTTACGTGCATCTCGCTCTTCTGTGTCTGCTAAATTCATAATTTTACTCATTAATCCCATAACCCTTCGTAGTATTTGCCGAACAGCTTAAAGCCGTTCGTTATTCTAGATTGATATTCTTCATGTCCAACGCTATCAAACTTGTGTGTATCATTAGGTCCTTTGACCATTTCACCAAAGCCATCATCTCTTTCTACATACGAGAAGTCCATTTCTCCTGAGTGAAACTGCTCTTCCCAACTATTATGTTTGCTTTCAAAAGCAAAGATCATTTCACCTAATACCCAATCCCATCTAGAGTGAGCATCCATCTCCTCGTCTGGCACATCTTCTGCCTCTACTAGAGGTGACCCATGAGTATCAGTGCGAAGTTGCTTAAGCATCGGCAACACGATATATGCTAAAGTTTCGTCCATGCTCCAAGTATCATACTTATGTATATGCACTTTCACGGAACGTTCTTTTTTATTCAGATATAAATTTATCGTATGATCGTATACCCACTGTATAGTGGCATCTACGACTTCTACATAGTAATCCAGAGAATCACTGCTATCTGCAAACCTGTTTCCATATTTCGCTTCCATGTAGTTTTCGTGAAAACTTGTTGTATGTAAACCAACATATGGACCAATCTTTACCTTCATTATATTATCCAATCCATGTTTAACCAATCGTGATCTTCAGTAAGCAACTCAACTTTGTCACCGTGTATTTCTTTAAGCTGTGAATATATTCCAGTAATAGAATTTGTCATACCATAAGATTTCTCATGGCAGTGATATTTACTACTACTCTTTCCTCTAAAAATATAACACTCGTCTACGTATTCAACACTCACGATTCCACTATTTAGTTTCCAGCTATCGCCTTCTAAGTATCTACCATTCCATCCAGCAAGTACTCGATAATGCAACTTGTCGCCTTCAGACAACTTAAGTATTACCCACGACTCTGGATGAACTACATCAGGCACTGTCAACTTCTAACTCTGTTTCTCCAAACACCGATGGTGCAAGTTTTCGTGCCTCTTCCATGTAGTACTCACCTGGAAAATGCTTAATAGCGTAATACGCTTTAAGTCGTATCTCCTTAGGCACTCTAGGAGTTTTCTTAGGGTCCATTAATTCTACTAGAAACTCACGAGCGTTTCTAACAGCATAGAACCTTTCGTTCGGCATAGTCATTAGATCACGCACTTGATGTTTTTAGCATCAACGATTGCGGCTTTCTGTCCGTCGATAGTAACAGGCATAGACTCTTTCCAGTCAAGGTAGACTTCTGCTCCTACTACTAGTTCAGGTAGAATGCTAGCCACTGATTCACTAACACTCAATACGACACCAGGTTTTACAGCCTTGTCGATATCAGCGGTCAAGATAATGCCGCCTGCCGTTGTAGTCGATTGTTCTGCTTCAGTCAGCAAAACGTTGTTGTGTAACATTTTCATATTAATCCTCAGTTTTTTCGATAGACCAAATTTTTTCGCCTATCTCTTTAAATTCTAAATTGTCCCCAACTTTCCATCCGGCTTCGATAAGAAGGTCGTCAGGAAAGTCGAGAGCGAGTTCGGTAGGATCATCCGGATCCTCCACAACTGCACATGTGTACGTCTTATTCACTATACTATAAGTCCGCTATTTGCAGAATGAAATGCCTTTGTGACAGTTTCACTAGTCTTAGTGATAAACACGATACCGCCGGTGTAGAAAGTCATCTGCTTAGGACTATCTTCACCAGTCACACAAATGCCATGACCAAATCCAACACCATTTTCTCCAGACACTAACATCTTAGGGTCATCGATAGTAACGCCTTCGGTGTTCGCATCGTTAAACTTACCAACGTATTCACCAGCCACGGTGATTACTGTGATTACGTCATTTTTCTTATATGTCATTCTTCATCCTCTTCCTCATTAAGTTGTTCAAGTCTGACCTTCATTTCAGATATGAGAGATAGCAGTTCTAAGCCTATATCCTTATCTTCATTCGTGTCAATGTTAATATTAAATTCAATTTTCATAATTTACCTCGAAGACTCGTTAACCTTGTCCTCTATATTTTTTAAAACTAGCCTTCTTTGATTTGTTCATAGAAGACCTCTTTACGTTCTTATTGCCCTGCGAAGTTTTTTTGCCCGTAGACTCTGGTCTCCACCCTCCTAACGTTTTTGCCATATATTTCTCCAATTGGGTATGGGCTGTTGAACACGCTCAGAGAACATTGTTTCAACTTTTCCCTCACTTCGGTGACAGTGAGGTTGGCGATTGTCTAACATTACTGTTAAATAGCCCAAAACATTAATTTACTAAATCCATATGAAAGGGAAAGCATTTTGTAAACAAAACTTCAGCTAACCCAATCGCTTCTTTTTCCCATGGCTGGTTCTCATATTTATATCCACCAGCACTTCGCTTTTTCTATTGAAACTCTCCTGAGCTACCATAGGACAATTCTCCACGAATGTACTGTCTCACATGAACCATCTCATGAGCTAGTGTTTGCATTTGCTCAAGAAAAGATAAACATTCACCGTTCGACTTTCTTGCAATTTGTACCTGTGCTACGCTCTTGTCGCCAAAGCACATGCCCATGCATTCACCTTCTAAAGTGGTCTCAAACTTTATAACAACGGACTTACTTCTAAGTCTGTGTAGTTTAAGACTGATCAACATATTCGCAACATATTGATCTACTACTTTACTATTCTTATGTCTGCCGACTAAAAAGAATTCCATTACTATCTGCCTCAGCTAATATGTCCTTGACGAATCAGTTTCGGTATAGCAGACGATATTAAAGCTACACCAACCAGACACCAAAAAATAGTCTGCATTATTGGTGGTCCTTGAATACCTGCTTCAGTAGCAAAATCATCAGCACCAACGGTGCCAAAAATGATAAAGATTCCTAAGATAACTCTGATCATTATTTAATCCTCACAATGTACGCTGGCTTACTATTGTCAAGAATGAGGTCTTCATTAGTGACAGGCTCTACGTAGTCTACCCACACTTCAGCAGGAATTAGATGCTCTTCTCGATAATCTAAAGCTTCTACTTGGTTGCGGAAGGTCTTAAGAACAGTCATAGCATCATCAGCAAGATTTCTTAGTACATACATAATATATATTCTCTCTCAATCATTCAAATCAGATACTATTATAGCAGGTCTGTAGCCAATGTCAAGCTTTTTATCAAGAAAAGTTGAAATTTTCTACAAAGTCAGGGTACTCCACAGGCTCTTCGGGCAACATTTCACCATTTTTGACCCTAAATGTAGTTACCTCACCCGTAGATCGGACATACTCTCTGCCACCGTCAATCATGTTCCCATCTAGAAACAGACACTCGTGATGTGATCTGGAGTACCAATACTTACCATCTCGGTCTTTTACCATTCCAAACTGGTATCTGCCAGAAGTCTCAATTGCATCAGCATTTGTGATCATGACCTGTGCATCATCGGCATAAGGATTCTTGTATAATCCAAAGTATCGATTGCCAAACTCTGGATGTGGACTCTCTCGGTAGAAGATGTCTACCGGCAAATCGCTTGCCAATAGATCAGTTGTGCAAACATACTTGATTGAAACACCATCTTTCTTCTCGTAGATAGAGATGATTTTTTCTTCGTCAAACACGGGTGCATGATTAATTTTCATTGCGTTTTCTCCAGTTCTGTAGACTGTTGAACCCTCGTCTAGGATCAGTCTTCTTGCGGAGTCTCTTGATTCTCTTGACACCTCTTCTTGCCAGACGTGCCACACGTGATCTATACATTCGATTCGTTTTAGTAGGTCTAGACAGATAAGGTTTGGACTCTGTAGCCTCTACTTCTTCGGCTACAATATGTTCTACGTCATTCATGGATATTCTCCTTTGGACAAAAAAAACCCCCTAAAGCTACAGCATTAGCCTTAGAGGGTCAGGTATAAGGCAATTGTTGGGATCCGTGAATGGATCAAATACATATCAAATGATTCAATATCTTTTCCTATGTCTTGCCTTATATTAGTATTTATATCAAATACGTGGTTCAGTAGTCTCGAAATACTCTTTTATGATATCGAGTTGGTCACGGTAAACAGAGATTGCATTAAGCTCCGTTTCAATTGCCTCTAGCACATTAGAGTGATCTCCAATACCCACAGGACTGTTGAGGTATATCTCAACGTTCAATCGGTGCTTCTCTATATGACCTAATGCGTGTGCATTTAGTGCTGTTAAAATCTGATGTCTCATATTATACTCCATTTCCGTTGTTGGTGCGCTTGAAAGGATTTGAACCTTTGACCTCCGGTTTCGTAGACCGATATTCTATCCACTGAACTACAAGCGCCTATTAATAGGTCTGGGTGCTCCTAACAGTTTCTCAGTTGGTTGAGCGATCTGTATTGGATCTAAGTCGTTATCTACGACTGCTACTCACTAACTCCACTCTTAGGTGCTAACGCATCCCAGTATACGGACTACTGTCATCGGGTGATTTTTTTACAGTTGCGAAACTGCTTCATCTTCATATGCATCACCATCGGCATACTATCCGGACGCAAACCGGCGGGTCTCTTAAGCTCCGTAGTAGTGCGTTGCTTCGTGACCGAAGTCATTCAAGTAC